>Ga0180433_10010136_pt1 | contig 11399 bp, 9 predicted proteins | sample SS_ome_8_FD_132980 | JGI IMG/M metagenome (GOLD analysis project Ga0180433, IMG submission 132980) | Hypersaline lake sediment archaeal communities from the Salton Sea, California, USA - SS_1_D_1 metaG | ecosystem: Environmental > Aquatic > Non-marine Saline and Alkaline > Hypersaline > Sediment... | reverse complement strand
GAGGAACATGCTTCGTCAAATCAACCACCATTCTATCGCCATATGCGGGTAGTGTTGCCGGGTCCGGATGGACCGATGAACCGAGCATATATTTATTGTCCATTTAGTCAAAATAATTTTCAAACATATGATATCTTACCATCGAATATATCTCCATTTTTGGTATGTTTTGCAAGGTGTGGTTTAATCTGCCAGCCTTCATTCCGATACGTGTTAACTCGTTCAGAGTTAAATTGACCTTCCGATACGGTACCTATGTCGCAAATGTCCATAACGGTACGCGTTTTAGCATTCCAGGCCGGATCACCATCCCTCCACCTTTTTATCCGACCAACTGCCTGTGTGATCAATTTCTTCAATGTACTCCAGATGATCAACGTGGTGAATCTATCTTCGGAAAGTCCGGTGAATAGTTTCGAGTTGCCGACCAATATTCTTGCATTGGTCAAAGCGAACATCACTTTCTTCTCCGACGAGCTTCCAGTTAGTTGCTCGACATTGTCGAATAATGGTTCGAGATAATGATGCACATTTAACACCTCATCGATGAGGTTGCAATATATGATAATGTTCTCGTCCGACGGCAAACTATTGATCAGGTACTTTAATAATGTAAGTCTATGCTTATCAGATGATATTAATCGAATGGTTCCAATATGATTATAGTCTCCATTCTCTCTGGTCAACCAGTGGCGATATTCATCTGTCTCTTCGTTATAATATCGGATTTGATGGACAACGCCTTTGAATTTTGGTGGTGGTATATTCGAATGCATAACCGGACCAACCTTATTGATGAAATTATAATGTTTCAAGTCGGTTCGATGTGGTGTGGCGGAAAGACCAAACTGAATTTTCGGATATAAGATGTCGAATATCTTTCCGTATTCCCCGCCACCAAGTGTATGTATTTCATCGTATATGACCATTCCAATCGACTGAAAGTACTCTCTTGAGGCATCTGCATCTTGCCGAAAGGTTGTCTTTTGGAGAATAAACGAATGTATGGTCGAGCAGATACAGTCGGCATCTTTCCAATCCGGATCACCATATCGTTTGACGATATAATTCGGTAGCGATCTGTTTATCGCAGCAATTGTTTGTCGAACCGTTATATCTGTTACTGTGAACCAGATTGTCTTCTTTCGAAATTTGTTGAGCATACCTATACCGACATATGTTTTTCCAACTCCACAAGGAAGATCGCAAATACAACCGGCTCGTCCGCCTTTTATCATGGATGGCATAAAGTATTTCGAAATCATCTCACGACCGACTTTAATTTGAACGTCCGTTAATGTATATTGTTTGTTTTCGAAGTGTTCCGTTGGAATATCACATCCTTCTGGCATGTCTACCGATTCGACTTTACAATGCGACGCGGCATATATTCTCGGAATCCATACACCTTCTTCGGTAATAGTATATAATGAACCGACTATCTTCGATCCCTTATAACCGATATACTCGAATGTTAGATCGAAACATATTTTCGACAAAGTTTCTCGATCTAATTCGCCCTTTTTGATAAGTGCTTGATTTCCGCTGATTTTCATTTGTATTGAAAGATAATTCAATTTCAACATGACCGAACAAGCTGATGTGTTACTTAAGAAGCTTCAAGATGACTTGAGCTCTTACACCGGAGATGCCTATAAGGAACAACTTACTAATCTATTCGAAAATCTAGCTAGAGAAGATGCTCCAGTTATGGAGTTCTTTAAGAAACTTGGTCAACGACTTTCTTCTAAAAGAGAAAAACGTTTTATAGCCGTTAACATCGGTGGAAACGAACCAATTTATGAAATCACAACCGCAATGGTCGGTGTGTTTAGTTATATATACTATCGTGCCAGATCACGTTTGGCAAACGAGGAAATCTCTCCAATAGAGTATACTCGCTTCATCGAAACGTTGTATCAACTTGGTATTCCGTTAGCAATTAATTCAACAAGCCCAAAAGAATTGCATTCGAATCAAAGGGCTTTGGATGATATGTACGATTCGAAAGAAAATGCCAGACAAAAACTGTTAAAGATATTGGAAGATAATCCAGATGGTGAAGAAATTGTCGATGCATTGGAACTTAATCGCCCAATAGAAAACCCGCTCGAATCAATCGAAATGGGTGATTCAATGGGAGATGATTTCATGAAACTCATGGATGATTATCTCAAATATCTCAATTTATATGATGATGGCATTCCATATCAGATCATGATCAATAAGCTTGTTATGGACAAATTCAAATTAGTTCCAGGTTTAAATGAAGGATACACGGTCGTCGACACATTAGTTCGAAAACCTCATGAATCAGATAAACAATGGAATGGACGTATAGATGCAATTTGTCGAGATGTATCAAACATTATTGCCAAAAAGTTGGAAGGCGATCCAATTATAGCAAAGATGGCCGTGAAGAGTTTGTTCCCTGGAGAGATTGATATCAAGGGATTCCTTCCAGATGATGTGGAGGTTACCACTCATAATAACTATGTCGATGGATTGCTCAAAAATGTAAACAGGGCTGCTAATCCAAATGGGCACGAAAAGGAATAAGTTATTTCTTGGTTTTCTTTTTTGCCTTCGTGATCTTTAACTCAGCAACGGGTGTGTCGACGGAAACGATAGACGATTCATCCAATGGAACGATTTCAGGTGGAGACTCAATGTATCCGGCATCAGGTGGTCCTTCGATTGGTTGATTATTATCCGTTACGCAAATCGCTATATCGGATGCTTGACATCCAGCCACCTTATAAATTTCGTACCCTTGCGTATACACAAAGTTCATTCGTTGATCAGATATAAATCTCGAAGATGGAGACGAGATGTTATTTCCGGATTTGAGAATTAATCCCTTCATGACAAGAGTGGTGAAAATTCTGCGCTTTGCCTCTTCCATTTCAACTTTTTCCAGAACCTTGCACAATTCCAACATGGTCTTCAGGAAAGTTTGCCATTTTAAATCGAGAGGCTTCACATCTCGAATGAATTTTGGAATAACCTGAGATATGATTGCTTCAAATTGCTTAACTTCATCGGGGGATCCAAAGAACTTATCAAGTTCGGATCCATTTGGTAAAACACTACAGATGGTTGGCATTTTAAATGATTTAAAAAAATACCTGAGGCCAATTATTTGATATCCTTATAATCCATCATAAAGTTTTGAACCATCAAACTGATTTCATTCTCAGTGGTTTCTCCCTTTCGATAGATATAGTTAAGAATCTCACTATACTTATCATCCATATCGAAATAGTAGAATAGATTTTTGAAAACGGTAATGAGAGACCTATTGTTTTCTATCTCGCCTTCTTGTCGAAGTACATCAAACTTTTTAAGAATATGTATGTACGCATCTCGGATTCTAACCAAGTCTTCTTTTTCGAATCTAGGATTAGGATAATATCCGGTAATCAATCCCATAACTGTAACGCAATATGCGTAATGTGTCCCCAAGCCATGTCTCTTAAATATTTTTCGCATTTCATCAATACTAGGTGGATTCTCTTTCGAATAGTTAGCGAGTATATATTTACGCATAGATGGCATCTGCTCGTCTATAGCTTTGTTATTGATTGAAAGAGTTCCTTGCGTACTGGCCACATGATTGTCGAAGCCTTTAGTGCACCTTTCCGTTGTTGACATAGTTGAACGAGATGATGTGGTGTTTGCATGTTGAATCTCTTGATAGCCACAATCACCACATTGATACGAATCACCCTTCCATGCCATGCGACTTCCACAGTTTGCACACACCTCGAGCGTTTTCTTTTTCTTGGTCTTCTTCACCGGTTTCGAAGACATAACCAGTTCTTCGACAGATGAACAATTGAACCACTTAGTTTGTTGGATAGTCTCTAATTCGTCATAAAGACCATCTCCCTTAGCAATCAAATCGTTCTCAATCTTGTCCAATTCCGTCTTGATCGCGTCATAATTTGATAAACTTTTCTTCGAATTGAGTTCATCTCTAAGCGAGATGACTTTTTGCATTATTTTGTCGTTCATCGTTTGATTATGGTAGATTTTTCATTTTTGAGAAAAAGTTGAAAAACGGATGAATCGATAAACAAATGGAAATGTGGTTGTATAAAACGGACCCTTATTTTTGACTGTTCCGAATATTTCGATGACCGAAAAGCAACTTTCATAGTTAATTCCTCAAATCATGCCTGACGCATACTACCGTATTGCGGCCAATAAATCAGAGGCCGATTCATCATTGTATCAACATGCAAGGTTGACCAAAAGTCTTTCAACACTTGCACCCCAAAGAAAGGATAATGTCCCTACCTTTAAGGATATTCGGTTGACACATCGTTTCCCATTGAAGCAAGATTACAAACCAATTGTTCTGCTTTCTAATGATATAGTCGAACATACCACCAATACTGGTAAGTTCGTAACCGAGTATAAGGGTGATACGCAAGGACAAATGTACATGAAGACTCATATTACTGCCGGAGCAGTTGATGCAGTCCTAACCCAGTACTATACCTTCCAATACTGCGAAAACTTTGTACCCGCCTTGATCAACAAGATCAACTTCAAGGTCAATGCTGATCATGTCTGTTCTATTCCAGGAGCAGCCCTTTTCGTATACTCCAGAGTATATGTTACTCCTAATATGAGGCCAGGACTCATGAGATTATGGAAGGAAACCGTCGTCACTCTTAAATATGGTGTCGGAATGCCACTCAATCCTGCAGCTCAAGCAGCCTATACTGTTGCTATTACTTCCTTTACTGCAAACATGCCCCATACTCCTCTTAATGCTCCTGCGTTTGCAAAGCCTGCATTCGATCTCTACATTCCCCTCGATATTATCACAACTGCCAAAGGTGTGGATAATCCATTCCCAACCGCAGCTCTCCATAATCTCGAAAGAACTGTTGAATTCGAATACAACACCATTACCGATTACATTAATGTCATTGGTGCCGATGATGGTGGTGGTATTTGGGAGTATGTTAACCCGAGTAATGCAACATGGCTTTCAACTCCATCAATTTCCTCAACTGTGCTCTACGTGAATTATATTCTCGTTCACAGAGATCTCCAGAAGATCATGGCATTGAATGGAGCTGCCTATGTTATCAGACAATTTGAAGCCGATGAAGTCATTGTTACCAATGCCGATAGAAGGGAATTGTCATACACCAAGGTTATCGACAGTATTGCAATCATTGCCAGATACTACAGGAATACTACTAGAGTAGAAACCGGATCAACGATTACTATCAATCTTGTTGCGATTAATACTGAGTATGCGATTGATCCATTCTTCCTTCCCATGGATACCAACCCGATCTCAACGATCAATGTGTTGGCTCGTGGACAAGTCTTCTATCAAAACAAGACCTGGGATGAATTGAGCGCTGTATTCCCATACATCTTCGGTTCAGATCAAAGCTCGGCACCATTGGATCGCTCATTAGCTATGGTTACTTTCAATCAAAAGCTGACCGACAGAGACTTATTCTCCACCTATAACAGTGGTTATGGACCCAACGTAACCATTCAATGGGGAACAACTGCCTTCGGTACAACCGATGCAACTAAGGGAGCAATAATCTTCATTGTCATCGCCGTCAATGTCATTGCAGCCTATCGTGGTGTCATGAGTATTAGATACATCTAAATCAACAAACCAAAAAGAATATATTCAAAAATTATTTTTTGTTTATGCGGCTTTTATGTCTTCGACCAATGCTCTGAGTTCCAGGCCTGCAATTCTGTCGCTTAATTTAAATGATATCAGAAACATAACAAGTATCAAAACCAGCACAATGGCTAGAAACATGTAAATAATGCCCGTCATCACGGGCTGGGATATTTTTGGCATCGTCTGTCTTTCGTCGACAGGTTGCTTTGCGGTAACATATGGCTCGAATGCTGGTTTAACTGAACGTAATTTATTCGATGTGTGATGGTATCCAACTGTCTCTCCGTGAAAATCGGATGGGCGCGTCACACCTAATACCGGATCGACTATGCTTTCAAAAAGGCTATCACCCATTTATGCCAAGACAAAAAACTTGGATGCAGCTATAAAACTTCCCATTTTACCAATGATCGCCCGATAAATTAGTGTTTACTATTTTATTTAAATCATGTTTTTGCTTTGCATTCGGTGAAAGATAACTGTAATCTTTGCTCAATGCCTCACTCGCAACTTGCGAATTTAAATTCGAAGTCTGTTGCGTCGATGTGGCCGTATTACTCGCTTTCTGCTGAAGCTGATATAAGGCGGTATATTTAGCCATTCGTTCGTCGTTTTTAGCTTGCTCTTCCGCCTCTTGCTTCGTCTTATAATTTTTCATTATCGTTGAAACCAGTTCCCCAACCATCAATGTGCCCAAATTGATATACGGAGCCAATTTCAAATCCATGTTCTTAACAGCCTCACTCATACTGTACTGCCACTCTGACTTCTCCTTTAATTTCTCGAGGTTAACGTCTAGATCGGTCAAATCGATTGCGTTTCCGACAACTGGAAGAGAACGTTTGCCATCGAGAAATTTCGAAAGACCTGCTCCGGTCATGAAGATAGTTGTATCAATGGTTGATCGATTGAGAAGTGAATTAAGTTCTTTGTCAAGCGCTTCCTTGTATGCATAAAGCTGCGTAACGGTAAGATTTTCAAGCTCTGCCGGAACACGCTGATGTAGAAAGCCCACTTTCTTTTTGATCGCCTCGATATACTCTGCCTTCTTTACCGCCAATTCGGCTTGAAGGCATAGATTATCAATCGAATTCGGTTCCCTCCGATATGCCATGGTTGGTTGGGTGGATTGGGCGAAAGTTCGCATACCATTGACTACCTCGTTCTGAAGCATTGTCTTTTGTAGGTTGTTTTGTTGATATAGGTCGTTAATCGGTATTTTTTGCCCAGGTTGCATCGATGATGGAACACTATTCAGCCCATTGAGAAAAGAAAACCCTTTTGGGGCATCGTTGATAGTGTTCGACTGATTACTCATAAAACCTGGTAAGTTTGATTGCATTGGCTGAACACTCGGTTGGGTATTCATAAAGCTTGGTAGGTTTGATTGCGTTGGTTGATTATTCATAAAGGCAGGTAAACCAGTAGAAGGCTTTTGTGCTGGAGTGGTATAAATGGATGGTATGAAAGTTTGCTTTGGCGTAGTCGGCGCTGGTTGCGACATAGGTTGCGGGACGGGTTGTTGCATTGGCCGGATCATTGGTGGTCTGGGTATTGGAGCTGGCGCGGTGTTAGCCTTTCCAAACATACTCATCGCTAATGGTTGTTGAGGAGGACGATTGAGCATATTCTGAGGTGGGGGAAGGGTTTTTGAATCGACTGGTGCCATTTTAATCGGAGTCGCCGGTACAGGCAACACTTTCATCTCTGCGCCACCAACTTTCTTCGTTGCAACTATTTCCCGTAACTTTGGGAGCTCCTCTGGATGTTCGATAAGTTTTGCGTATAAATGATATAATTCTCTAGGTTTAGCTCCTAATTGTGATATATTTGGCCTGGCGACTCCATGTCTAGAATTTATATCGGCCGAAAGAATGACAGATAATATCTCATCTAACGTTTCAGGAGATGCACCCATATCGGGCCTAAGCGACTCCAAACCAAACCCTATCGTTGGATCTTCTAATGATTCAATCATGTTTCCCCCTAAAATAATTTCATTCGATTGTGGCAAAGCAAATATGGGCATGTGTATAATAGAAGGAAATCGAGGAAGAACACTCGTTGGACTTGATCGACACGAAGAAGCATGGATGAATTCGATTCCTCTATTCAAAATACTAGCAATGAATACATATGATCTCGGAATAAACCAAAAGATGCCATATGAAGAACGATTGAATCGGATATATAAGTATCTCAATGAAGTAATTCCAGATGGCATGCAATTTACCGATATACTCGTTGAAAGCCAATATAACGAAAAGAAACTTGCCAGGGGTGCAACAACCGCAGGAAACTATTTTCATACAAACTTTGAGGCATTGGGTATATCTCACATAATTCTCGGTATGATGAGAGAAAGATATCCAAATGCTAGAACACGGTCCGTTGCTCCGCCAACGACAAAAATGATCAAGGGACCTAAACATGTTAGAAAAAATGAAATCATACGTAGAGGAGAGGTAGTTCTTAAATATAAGTTTCCCTCCATGTGGGAACAATTGAAATATCATCCCTCGATCGAACATTGCATTGAAGCTATGTTCATGTGTATTCAAGGATTATAACTTAGCGTTGATTATATTAAAGTCAATGCTTTCTTTATTTTTTACCTCGACTAATTCCATTGCGTAATTGTCATCGATGTTTCCTCCGTATCGTTTAAATTGAGAGCGGGGTACAGTTGCTGGAACTTCATCAAACGTTTGAAATTCTTCGAGATATTTGTAATGTTTCGCATCATCATACTCATCAATGTCTTTTTTGAAGGCCTGATATATTATGTTCGTATAGGCCATTATCATAGGGTCATCCGTGTATCTGGCAAATTTACAGTATGCTTTAACGCAACACCAATCATGAAAATATCCTTCTGTTTTTATTACGCCTCTCCGTTGTCTTATGCCTATTGTACATGGTCGGCCGAGTATTTTTCTCCCACAATGTAAACAATCTGATACGACCGTCGTATCACAATGTGTTTTATTCACGAAATCCATTTATCATATCAATTATGTAATCACGGTATGAATCATACAAAACCATTTGAAAAATATACCAAATCGATCAATATTCAACCAACTCGAGATATCAAAATTTTCTCATCGACTCGAGAACTGTATTTATTACGATCTAATATGGTATCGATAGTGACCACATAGATATACGCAAGCTCCTTGATATTCGGAACCATCATGGCGAGCTTGTATGCCGCTTTCTCGGCTATCTTTTTCGAAATAGTCATTTTAACCGACATATCGACAAGATTATCATCGATCAAAGTGATTTTCGGTTCCCCTATTATTACGCAACGTTTTAACTGTTCGGTGAAATATTTCGTAAGCGCATCCTTATTATCGATCAAGGAAAGCCATTTTTTGTCGCCAGATCGTATAATACAGTCCGCAAGAGAAACAACACACGCGTCGATTAAAAGATCAATTTGAACCGATGAATCGAAGGTTATATCTGTCGGAACGAATGGATTAAGCAAACGGTACATAAGGCGATCGTTTATGCGTACATCATTTGAATCATCATCAATGACAAAATCTAACTTTCCTGGGACGATGATAAACAAAATTGGTTCACTAGTTAGTTTAAATCCGATAATTCCGCCACTATCTGTTATCAATCGTTTTTCAACCGAAACCCTTGGCATATCCAATGCGGAAAATATTTTAGCAATCTCTTTCGAAGTCGGCAGATATTTTATCATATCGATAGTGGATATGACTGGAATATTAGGTTGTTCTACGATCGGTATAATCGGAACAACAAGTTCTTTGTCGCCAAGTTTAATAGTCACGGCATATGTTCGATATGAATATACAACTTGTTTAACGATGTCAAAGCGTTTCTTTATATTCCGATAGGTGAATATGTTTACATCGATGCCACTTTTCGAAGATTGTGCATTCACATATATCTTCGGACATTTTGCGATGTTAACATGCTTGTCAACGAGAGGATAGTAATGGCCATGGTAGGTGTATAAAACGAAGGTATCTTCATCGATTATATAGCTTGGATTTTTCGGAAGGGACAATTCAGCGACCCATCTTTTCCCTCCAGCAGGTATCAGGGTGATTATAAGAACGGATATATGATGAACCAATAGTTCACCCATTTGTTCGATTAATGACTTCGCCGTTAATTCAACCGATTCGCCTGAAACATATGATACGACAGAGCTCAAGTCTGATGTGTCGATTCCGGTGGGACTATATATATAATGTTTGTACGGAACCTGTTTTCCTACATCGTTTGGAAGCGTGGCTAACCTACCTTCGGGAATGATTTGCCCGTTGAACAACAAAGGAGACGGATAAGGCGAATTAACTATACCGGTAACAAATTCTTCTATGTCATCGAGAGAAAACAACAAATGTCTTGCACCGGTATAAAACTCTCTCGCCTTTAAACTGTCGGATGAAATTTTGGTTTTGATACAGCACGGAACCCACCAATCATCCGATACAAACCGTATGGATGGATATGGAAAACGGTTGTCTTGACAGTAGTATATTTGTTGCCCCCCATATGTGAAGTTCTTTAAACGTATTATTCGATCCTTTACCTTTTTCCCAGCGACATCACTCGTGATCGGAATAGGATGTCTTTCACTTCCCTGGCATATTCTCGAATAATTTTGCTTTGTCCCACTTGATAATTCACGTGGAGAAAATAATGTCGGATCCGTGAACATTAATAGTTGGAGCGATAAACGACTTATAAGAGCCATCTCATTTCGAGGTATTGCTTTAAATCCACCATATCCGGCAATTCGTCTAATTATCTCTCGAGCAAAGATAGCTTCTAATTCATTTGTCGTTTCATTTAATTCGCCATTAAGTGTTTTATGCTTCGAATCATAAACGAATGAAATGACTGGTCCGGACAGAAAACTAGACAACGAATATGAGCCAAACTCCAAGGAATTCCATATTTGCTGTGTGTTCGAATCAAGTGTTCTTGAATTGGCATATTTGAGCCATCTGGTTATGCGCTCAGCCGAATCAAAGCCTGGTAATATAAAACTAACCTTAACCTCGCCTGTAAAGATTTGATTGACAAAGTGATTTTTACCGAGTTTGGCGATGATATCACGCACCTTTCGAAAATCACCATCTTTAAACAACTCATAATATTGCATGCGCTTACCATTAAGTGCCCTGTCTTTTTTCGAAAACTTGACGTTGTTATCCGGAAAAGTATAGTTGTTTATATTAAGCCTTTTGATTCGATCAACTATATTCGATATGGCGATATTGGTTAATCTTTTAGTATCCTCTGGTGAAATACCTCTCGCGCCAGTCCATCCCGTAAACGCCATTATAGCACAATTGTCTCGAATAGTAACGATAAAACTCTTCGGCGCAATATATTTGTATTCTTTCGGCAATGAACTTTCTTGAAGAAGCTGTTGTATAACTATATCTCCTGGTATAAATGGAAGCATCTGTTTATGAAAACTTTGTTCGCCCATTGGTACTTTACATACGACTTTATCCCCGGCATGATAATATATACCTAATATTTCATCGTCAAGATGCAGCAGATCAAATAAGCGTCTAGTATTCAGGCCATATGCCCCTTCATGTGTTGTTTCATATTCGGTCGATATGAAACTGCCGAGTATACCTTTCTGAATGGGCACCTTCCATAACGATTCGATTGTTGCCTCCAGCCCTATAAATATATCTATTACACGCGTGCGTAG
>Ga0180433_10010134_pt1 | contig 11400 bp, 14 predicted proteins | sample SS_ome_8_FD_132980 | JGI IMG/M metagenome (GOLD analysis project Ga0180433, IMG submission 132980) | Hypersaline lake sediment archaeal communities from the Salton Sea, California, USA - SS_1_D_1 metaG | ecosystem: Environmental > Aquatic > Non-marine Saline and Alkaline > Hypersaline >... | reverse complement strand
TTGAATATAGATATTTATATCAAAATACATTGTATAATAAATGTTGTTATTTAGAAAAATTTATAAAATATAAAAATTATTTAATAGAACAAAAATTATATGAAGAATATATATTAAAAAAACAAGAAAATTTTAAAATTATTGAAGAGTGTAATAAATATGAAAATAATTTAAAAGAAATAAAAATTAAACTTGAAAAAAATAAAAATAAAATATTAGAATTGGAAAATGATATTTTTAATATTGAAGAAAATATTAATAAAATAAAAAATTACAACAATAATAATATTATTTATAAAAAAATGAATATATTACAAACAAATATTAACGAGCAAAAAATAAGAAATAAATATAATGAATTAAAAGTATTATTACAAGAAAAATATATATATAATAAAATTAAAGAAAATAATTTTAAATTATCTAATAAAATAAAAATATATGATGAAATGATAATAAAACTTAAAAATGATTTAGATAATACAACATCACACTATATTTATATAAAATCTACTATATCATCACAAGAAAAAGAATTATCTTTAAAAAAATCAGATTTAAACAAATTATATGAAATACAAAAAACTAAAAATAATATTAATAATCAAATAGTTGAATTGCATAAAGATATTAATTTATATGATGACTATATACAACTAATTAATAAAAATAATATACCAAATAAACTAATTAATAAAAAAAATAAATATTTACAAGACCATATTAATGCATTTTTAGAAAAATTAACAAAATTTACAATATCAATTGATAATGATAATAAAAATAATATTAATTTTAGTGTAAATAAAAATGGTTTAATTCTTGATATTAATCAATTATCTGGATATGAAACATTTATATTAAATATTGCGTTAAAATCAGCTTTAAATAAATATTCTTTTATTTCTAAATCCACATTATTTATATTAGACGAAGGTTTAGATGTTGTTGATAAAGATAACTTTAAAAAACTTAATTTATTGATGAATTTATTAATGAAACACTATAAACATATTTTATTAATATCACACATGCCAAAAGTAAAAGACCTTCAAAATAATGAAATAAACATAAAAAATAATGGAAAATCAAGCTTTATTGATTAATATATAATATAAAAGATTAAATTAAAAAATATTATAAAAAACTATAAAAAGAAAACTTTTATAAAAATAGTAACGATATTGGCGAATAAAAACCCTTACTTTTATATATTTTTAATTTTTAAAAAATAAGTTCTTTTAACCGTTTGCCATTCGAACTCAACATCATACGAACCATACATTCAATACGTTCTCTGTCTTTACAAAAGTCTTTAACTCTTATGGAATAATTACACCCAGGAGAGTTACAATCACAATATAGGTTTCCATCTCCATCATGAATGATATTGAGATATGAATCAAAGCAAGAAGGACTTCGTAAGTATTGTTTTCGTGCTTTGTTATTATAATAACACCAATTAATGACATTGTGTGCTGAAACAATACACTTTTTGTTTTTTTTGTTTTTTTCGTTTTTTTCAGACCATCTGCTACCCCTATATCCTGACATTTTTATTTTATTTTTTTATTGATATATACAATATTTTTTAGAAAATATTATCAATTTTTATTTATTAAAATTATAATAATATTTATCTTAATATATTATTCATTTATAATATCTTCATCAAATTCATCATCAAAATCACTTAAACCATCGTCTTCACTTTCATGTGTTATTCCATTTTGTGTAATAGATTTTTTAAAACTATTAGCGTCTTCAGTATTTGGAAATAGTTCCCACGTATTTGGTACAGGATTACCTTTATCGTCTTGACCTTCTAAAGCAGGAATAATATCAATATACATATATTGATAATGGCGTCCTTTTTTATCGTATTCTCCATTTTTTCTGTCATATATAAAAACTTTCTTACCATCACGATAATCTAATCTATAATGTGCTAAACCAGAACTATTGCTTGAACGTATCCATACAATCTTACGACCTTTCCATGTTCTTCCAAATTTATCATAAAAAACCATTATGATTATTTTAGTTAATATTTATATTTAATTATTATCTTTATTAAATATAAAATATTCCCTTTAAGTCAACATAATTATTATTATATCGTTATAGTAATATATATATATATTAAAATTGATATTTATAATATGATAATTATAGATTAATAAATAAAAGAAATGGATTATGAAAAGAAAGGTAATTGTGACGATTGTAATAACGCAAGTGATTTAATTTTAGTAAGTGCGTGTGCAGAATCAGAAGTTGGTTATGGTCCATGTTGTGAAAAATATATTTGTAAAAATGGTTGTAAATGGTATTGTTCATTATGTTTTAAAAATACATCAGAAGATGATATATTATATGTTTGTCTTTTAGAACATAATTTTAAAAAACTTTTTAGAAATAAATTATTTAAATGGAAACAAAATATATATAATATTCTACCTTTTAACAATTCTATTAAACTTATAATAATAGAATTGTTAAAACCAGAATTAAATTATAGAGAAGACCATTTTCCCCAATACAATATACCATTTAAGTGTCCAAATATTAAACCTATTGAAACACCTATGTGCAAAAAATGTATTAAATTATGTATTAATAATCCTATTACAAATAAACCAATATTATGGTTTGGTATAAGTAATAATGAATGGTTGCGTCGTTATGGTTAATTAAAAACTAATATAATATAGTTAAAATATGATGTTTGTTTGAATATCTGGATATAACTTAAAAAAGTCATATAAAATTATACTCATAAAAAAGGATAATGTCTTTAATAATATAAAACTAGTAAGAAAATCTAGATAGTTTTATACCCATATGATAGTCAAAAGCATTTTTATTACTTATCCTCTATTGATACCAGCGGCTGTATCATAAGCTTTTGTATAATTTAGATCATTATACATTTTTTTTGTTTGGTCTTGGAATTTAAGAACATTTTGATTTCCAATACCCCTATAGCTATCACGCCGTGTATTGGATGGTTTATCTTCATAAAAACGGTTTCCTTGTCTAAAATCTGGTTGTAACATACTTCTTTGTAAATGTAGATTATTATTGAAATTAGTATCGTCTAATTTCCTACCACCTCGTGTACTAATCCCTATAGTAGTATTTTGATTTTCATCATTTGAAAAATAAAAGTTTGGAAAACTATTATTAATGATAGGATTATGCCATAAATTTTGATTGTTATTATTTTCAATAAAATCTAAAGTTTCTAAAGACCTTTTCATAAAAGAATTTATATTTCCATTTATCATATCTTTTGTTCTATTATTATTTTCTCTTCCTGATATTTCATTTTTTGCGTCTACATTTGTTCTATTATTATTAACAGTTTGGGGATAATTTTTATTAATATTATATGGATTAGTATAATCTTTCATAATATTTGTATCATTAAATAAATTATTTTCATTAAGTTTAATAGTTTCATTTTGAAAGTGGTTTAAACGTTTTTTTTCTCTTTCACAACTATAACATTCGTCTGTAATAGAATTCCAATGCTGACATACTTTTTGTACATTTTTATATTTATTAATATTGCATAATTTACAATTACTTTCTATTTGATTATGCTTACATTTTTTATAATTTTTATCATATGAACATCCCAAACATGTATTACTTCCTATTGGGAAACCGTGTTGACAGGTTGATGATACTATACCACTATACATTTAAAAAACAACTATAATTATATAATCAGAAATAAATGTCTGATAAATTCCCTATAAATAGAAAAGTTACAAAAATAAAACTTAATAATAAATTTAAATATGTGTTTAAATATATATGGAAAAATGGTAAATCTATTAAAGATAAAAAAGTAATTCAAAGAATTAATAAATTACGTATACCACCTGGGTATAATAATGTAAAAATATACCCTTCAACAGCAAAAATACAGTATACAGCTTTAGATGATAAAAAAAGAATACAAAAAGGTTATCATCCAATTTGGATACAAGAAAGAAATAGAAAAAAATTTAGAGATCTTATTGAATTTACAAAAGCATATCCAAAAATAATAAAAAAAGTAAATAAACTTTTATCATCTATTAAAACACCTTCCAATAAACAAGAAATGATTGCTTTAGCTGTTGGTTTAATAGATGTATGTAGAATTAGACCCGGTAGTGATAAACATTTAAAAGATACTGGCTCTTATGGAACAACAACACTATGTAAAAAACATATTAAGAAAAAAATAATTAATGGAAAAGTATATATATCTTTAAAGTTTGTTGGAAAAAGTGGTGTTATAAATGAATGTAATTTAAAATCAAATACTAAAATTGCAAAAAATTTATATAGACTATCACGAAAAGCAAAATCTTCAAATTCTTTTATTTTTAATACATCCGAATATAAAATAACTGGAAACGATATTAATAATTTTTTAAGAGATATTGGTGGGCCTAATATCTCTGGAAAATCATTTAGAACATATCACTCCAATATTGCATTTATACAAAAAATTTTACCGTCATTAGAAAAAGATATGGTAGAAAAAGAAAGAAAAAAATATGTTATTTCTATTATTAAAAAATCATCAGATGAATTACACCATGGCACGTCAGCTCATAAAAATTCATATTTATTTACCCCTATTAGAGACCTTTATATTGAAGATCCTGATGAATTTAGAAAAACATTTTATAAAAAAGATATAAATAAAGCTCTTTCATCATTTATTAAAAAAAATACATCACGCTCTTCAAAAATTCCTAAAAATTGGAAATAAACTTAATTTATATAATAGTATTATTACGAGATATAGATCTTTAACGTTTAAGACATATAAAGAATTATAGAATCGTTATGAGAATTCATCAAGGGATAAAAAAAAATGAAAAATAAAAAAAGAACCATATATATATTCAATAATACTTGTATATTCTTATACGAGATAAGATGAGTCAAGATAAAGCGAGAGACCCCAACCAGGGAGGTGCCCTCTTCTTGGCTTCACGCGAGGGACACACGGCTATCGTTGAGATTCTATTAGATCGTGGTGCAAACCCCAACCAGGGAGATGCCCTCTGCTTGGCTTCACGAGAGGGGCACACGACTGTGGTTGAGATTCTGTTAGAACGTGGTGCAAACCCCAACCAGGGAGATGCCCTCTGCTGGGCTTCACGAGAGGGGCACACGGCTGTGGTTGCGGTATTTGCGCTGGTGCCTTTTCTAAAAAACCACATACGTAAACAGCGTATATGGTTTTCTCTAAAGAATTATCTTATTGATGACGTCATCGATAACGTTATCGATAAATATATCGATAAATATATATGAATATGGGATTCCCCATACTATTTTGTTAACCATCAAAAAAAAAAACAAAACAAAATAGTTTATAAAAATAATTAAAATTTAATATTATTATGAAGTATATTTTGTCTAAATATTTACCCCCCACCTAAATAACTTATACCACTGTTATCTAAAGTATTTAGGTCTGAAATTGTTTTTATAATAATATCTATTCTTTTTTTAATAATTGCAAATTTATCGTCAATATTTTTAGATACGTCATCTGATATTTCTGTTAAAGAACGTTCTTTATTAAAAAGTTCACACATTAATTCAATATCTTTATTTAATGATATATATAAATTTTCAAAACATTTATCTAGTATATTACAAGTATCTTTATTAAGATATTGTGCTATTTTTTGATCCATTATCGTAATAATATTATTATAGTTTCTTATTATTTATTAAAACGCAAAAATTGATTATAATTAACAATATTTTATAAAATATTTATAAAAAAAAATGAAAAATCAAAAGAAATTTCAAAAAGATGATGACGTAAAGAGTTTTTCTAATTCTCAAAAAAAAAATCAACAATCGATATTAACATATCAACAGTTAAAATCTTTGAGAAATGAAAATTCATTACCAATCAATATTATTAGAAATTTTTATAAATACTTGGATATGTCCAAGATGACTAGAACAACTCCAATTTCAACTATTATATCAAACAAATATCTTCCATGGGACAAAAAAGAATTAGTAAAGAAAAAAGATATTAGAATGATTCATACTAAACATTTTAATTTAAATTGGAATTACTATAAACTTACTATGGATGAACCCGATAAATGTAATATTGCAAAATTTTCTAGATTATTTTGGAGTAAAAAAGCAATTGAAAATATCGGTCCAGATGTTTATTGCGATGAACATTTAATAATTATTTTACAAAGATATTCTAAAATAGATTGGGATTGGAATAGAATAACCAGAAGAATTTCAATTGATGTTATTTCAAATAATACATTTTTACCGTGGGTTAAAAATGTATTAACAGATAAAATCATGGAACTTCCTAATGATAAAAAAATGAGTGTTTTATTAAAATTTCCCGAAGAAATGATTAATTGGAAAGTAACAAGTTTACATTTTCCATGGGAAATGATTGGAGATATGCCAGATTTACCATGGGAACTTATGGAAAAATATTGTTGTGATTGTGGAAAAAGTTGTACTCATGTTTTACCACTATGGGTTTTGCGAAAACTTAAAAAAAAATCACTTAACTGGAAAAATATTACAGCATGTGTATCATATGAAACTATATATGCAAATCAAGATTTTCCATGGGATGAAGAAACACTTCTAGATGATTTAGATGCTCCATTATGGTTTATAATGAATACAAAGTATAATTGGGATTTAAAAAAAATTACATCAATATCTGATTGGGAAAGAATTATGTATTCTCCTCCTAATTTTAAATGGGATAAGGATGAACTTGCAAGTGATAAATTTGATTTACCCCCAATAGAATTAATTATTCGATATACCGACGTAAAATGGAATTGGGAACGTTATTCAAAAGAATTTTCTTATAATGATATTATTAATTATAGATTTTTACCATGGAGATGGGATATTATTATTGAAAGAAATAATATTCCTTTTGTTTTTGTAAAAGAATTTCCTGAAAAGAACTGGATTTGTAACAATATTATTACAAATAATGAATCTAGAAATACTATTGTTAAAACTCTAGAAATTCTTAAAGATATTTTTCCCACAGATATTTCTGTGCTTATTTTCAAAATTCTTTGTTGAAAAATATTATTATAGTATATTTTACATTCTTTTTGGATTATTATTTAATCTTTTTTTCATTAACATGGGGTGCTACGTATTTATCAAAATACTCTTGTCCCATTTTTTTATCTACTTCATCTACATTTTTTTCACCTTTTTGTACACTATCCATTAAATCTAACATAACATCAAGACGTTCATGTTCAAAGTCTTCAGCTTTCTCAACAACCATCATTAATAAACTTGGAAATTTTTCAGAGAATGTTTTATGTTTCATGCTCATTTTAACACGAAAATCAACAGATTCTCTGGTTTCTTTAGGAATATCTTTTACTTCGTCAATGACCATTTGAATATAGTTCTTAATCCATTTTTTTCCTTTCATATCACTCATTATTAAATAACTGATATTATCAATTTCTTTATACCAATAAAAATTATTATAAATATCATATTAAGTTATATTATAATAATGAATTACACTAAAAAACTATTGTTGTATATTATGTTTTTAATATCTGTAATATTATTCTATATATTATTAACAACGGAAACACCAGAAAAATCTTTAAATGAAATACTGGAAGGATTTTCTGAAAAATTATTATCAGAAGAAAGAGAAGATAGTAATAAAATAAAAGTATATCCAGATAATTTTGATAAAGTTTATACTAGATTATTTGAATTAGTAACTAATGAGCCTGCAATTTATCGACATGATATTATAAAAATAAAAGAAACTACAAAATTAGATGATAAATCAAGGGTTTTAGAAGCTGGTTGTGGCCTTGGAAGACATATGGAAATATTAAGAGAATTATATCCAAATATTTCAATTGAAGGAATTGACCGTTCAAAGAGTATGATAAATAAAGCGATGATTAGAAACCCCGGTGCAGAATTATTATGTACATCTTTAACTATTCCTGAAATCTATAAAGCAGAAACATTAACACATGTTTTATGTTTACATGAAACTATAAATCATAATACACCAAAAGAAATAAGTAATATTTTAAATAATTTTCACAAATGGCTTATTCCAAATGGCTATCTTGTTATTCATATACTTGATCCTACTAAATTAGACCCGGGTCCACGTGCCTTTTCTCAATATTTTAAAGCAAAAGATGATACACGGCATGCATTAACATACTTTGAATCATTTACCCATGAGGCTTGGTGGGAAAAAGAAGAAGATAGAGAATATTGGTATAGATATTGTGAAAAATATATTTTTCCTAGGAACAAATTTAAAATTAAATCAACGCCTTTATGGATTCCACCTGTTAATAGAATGATATCTTATATTACTAGACATAACTTTAAATTAGAAGAAATTATAGAATTAAATGATATTGAAATTACAGAATTTAAATTATATGTTTTCAAAAAAACTTAATATAAATCATATTTTATAGAATGATTGAATTACCAATTAATTCACAATGGGTTGAAAATTATCCTGGTATTATTACTTCTGATAGAAAACTTTTAGATTTTGAACCATTAATGTTAGAAACAACATGTTCTATTAAAAAATCTAAAAAAATAATGGAAAATGGTGATAATATTGAAAAAGATGAAAAAATTGAAAACCCAACAGTTGCATTAACATATGAAGATTTTACAAATAATATATTAAAAGAAAATTTAAGTCCAAATATGACATCTCATATGAATCCAATATGGATAATAATTATATTTTTAATAGCAATTTATATAATTTTTTTTCTTGCGAAATAAATCCAATAAAAAATCTTGTTAATACATATAATACTTTCCAATAACGTTTAGATGCCAGGTGACTATAGTTTAAAAAATTTTAATGATGATATTCGTCAACTTGGGGGAATGATTGAAAACTTTTATTCCCAAAATGGTAGTAAAAAAAGAGGTGGTGGTCAAATTCACTCTTTCAGACAATCAGGTGGAGAAGAAAATAATTTAAATAAAAATAAAGAAAAGGAAAATAAAGTAGTAAGATACTTTAAAGTTCTAAGTGTTAATGGTAAACCTTACCCAAAATATGCAAGGTATAAAGGAGCTGAACCAAAAGATGCTGCAAAGAAAGCAGGTAAATGGATATGTAAAGCATTAGATATGAATAATAAAAATTGTAAACTTGAATTTCAATTAAAAGAAACTACAAGAGGTTCTGACCATAGATCCTATGGTCCTTATAAAGGCCACTGGGAAAAATTATCAAAACCAAAAACTTTTAAATTTAAAGGAATGACTAAACCTGAAACAGTAACACATAAATTTGTAGTTAAACTTCATAAAAAATAAAAATATATAAAATAATATAATTATACAATGGTAGATGGTAATATAACAATGAAAACTTCTCTTATAAAAGTTCTTTATGATAAAATTAGTCATTTACATAAACAAGTTAATGAAAATAAAAAATATGATAGTAAGGTTCCTAGTTTTGATGGAACAGAAGAGGATTATATTAACTATATAAATTATAATAAAAAAAGAGAAATAATAGATTTATTTATTATTATTATTATTTTCTTCATCATCTTTATTTTCTTCAGATGTAAAAGATAAATCACTTATGCATGGTTCATATGGTTTGTAATCAATCCAATCCGGAAACATTAATTTTAAATTCTCTAACATTCCCTGTATATAACACCATGCTTTTTTTCTTATAGATTGTCTTATTTTATTCCAATGATTTGTTATATTTTCAGGTATATATTCTTTATTAACCTGAAAATATTTTTTAGTTTTTAAATCATAATTTAGAACTATTCTAAAATTAATTTTAGAACTTTTATGCCAAATAGTTTTTTTGTGTTCATCATAGTCATATTCTGGAAATTCTTCTTCTAAACGTTGAAGTAAAGTAGGTTGGCAATGAAAATCATATCCTTCCATTAACCATTCATTTTGTTTGAATTTAGTTTTTTTTAAAATAATTGGTCGAATATTTTTAAAAAATAGTTTTTCCCATAGAGGATTGTTATTATTATTAGAAAAAATATCAATATATTTTTTTTCAAGAGATTGAAACATATAATCATCACCTTTTAATCCACCATAACATCTTCTTGTTTCTAAACAATAAATAATATCCTGAACATATTTATTATTTAATTTATTTATTTCATAAATATTATTTGAGAAAATAAAATTTATGTTATTATTGTCAATATACTCTTTGATATTTCCAATAGACATTATATAAACAACACCAAGTATCCATTTTTTCTGGTTATCATTTAATCCATTATTTGTATTTTTTATAGAAAGAGCACACATAAGCCATATTAATGTTGAAAATGATTTATGTATAAATGTATCTTCAATTAATATAATAGGGAGACGTCTTAATAATTTAAGAGGGTTTAATTCAAGTAATAAATCAGCTGTAAAAACAGCAGCTTTTTTATTTTTTCTACGTATCGCCTTTTGTAAATGTGATTGTAAAAATGAATCGTATACCGAACTAGAACATTCTGTATTTATAGGTATAAAAGAAGAACATAATAAAACTTCTCTATAACCTATTTTTATAATAGAACGCCACATTATTTTTTTTTCAGTAGGAATTTTATGATACCACGTAGCTGAATTTTCAGGAAACATTTTATTTTCAATATCCCAATCTAAATAAAAGAATGGTTTTACGATATTGTTTTTATCATAACCTTTAATCCATTTTGTAATTGTTTCTTGTCTATGTAACATTTTTATTAAACGATTAATATTTCAAGTATTTTTGTTTTTCAATTTTTATTATAATCTAAACGCAAAATATCTATCATACTTAAAGAACATATTGAATGATATTCAAAATATAAGATTATGATTAATTTAGGTAAACAAAAAGATAAAAAAATAGAGCCCCATATTATTCTTCATTTAAGAATTAACCAAGATGATATTGATAGATATGTAAAAAATAAAATTCAAACTGACCCGTCTGATATAGTTAATAATATTATGACACCACAGCCATATGATGCTGATAATTTAAGAGGATTTACAAATGCTTTTATAAAAGAACCATCTCCTAATTCTTTAGATGAAAAACAGTATGAACCTATGAGTGTTAATGAAAATGAATTTTATGAACTAAAAAATAATAAAATAATTAATAATAATAATTTAATTAATAATAATGATTTAATTAATAATAATGATTTAATTAATAATAATAATGATTTAATTAATAATAATGATTTAATTAATAATAAATTATCTAATAAAGAATCAAAATATATTTCAAATAAAAATATTCAAGTAAAATATTCAGAATTTTCTAAAGATACTGTTGAA
>Ga0180433_10010132_pt1 | contig 11402 bp, 11 predicted proteins | sample SS_ome_8_FD_132980 | JGI IMG/M metagenome (GOLD analysis project Ga0180433, IMG submission 132980) | Hypersaline lake sediment archaeal communities from the Salton Sea, California, USA - SS_1_D_1 metaG | ecosystem: Environmental > Aquatic > Non-marine Saline and Alkaline > Hypersaline >... | reverse complement strand
TGGAACCAGATCCCACCCAAGAGCCAGAAGAAGCTTGAAAAGTGGGGCAAGTTGGCACTTATTGTTGGCAATGCGTGGCCCAATGCGGCCAAGGCAGTAGTGGCTGAGACAGGCGCACCCCCCTACGTGGCCAAGGCCGCACTTATTGCATCAACTATCGGCGATTTCGCCATTCCAATGGTCCCCATTGGATCGGTGACCACCATCGTTCTTGCCTCCCTGGCTAAGCCCAAGGCCCCCGTGCGGGCAGCCAAAAAGGCGATAAATTACATTCGGGATAAGCGAAGGGAACGTAAAGAGAAGAAGGACGAGAACAATAAGGCCAAAGCCGCGTCTGACGCTGATCCTCTCGAAGGAGCCAAGCCGAGACAGGACCTCGCTCGTACTATCGCGAAACGTTCTGGTGAGAGTGGCAATGCCGAATGGTGGATAGTGCTCTTCCTGGTAGCAATGGAAGAGACGAACGGAAATACCAAGAAGGCGATGGACCTCGCCGATCATGCTATCGAACAAACCCCCAACCCCAAAGAGTAGACCCGTGCCCGACCGCAAAATTAACGTTGATCGTATTGCCGCTAAGGCTCGCCAGATCAAAAAGACGGCCCAGGTCAAGAAGCCTATCGCTACTTCTGAGGATGTCAAGAAGGCGCTTCAGGAAAACAGCGAGCATGTTAGGCTTAGCGATCATGAAATTCGGGAGATCCTATCTTTCCTCGGTTGGAACGCGTATTCGATCAAGCGCAAGACCAATCAAACCGACATCTACGCCCATTCGACGGTTTCTCCCAAATCCGCTAATTTCATTATTCGACACGATTCTGCTACCAATAAAAACAAGGTTGAAATTATCGACCCGCATCTATATACTAGGCAAATTCCTGTTTCTAAAAAGAACAAGGTTGAAATTTCTGGATAACGCCCATTATAGTTTTTTCAAGGAGTAAGACCCATGCCCGACCGCAAAATTAATGTCAACCGTATTGCCGCTAAGGCTCAAGAAATCAAGAACCCTCGCAAGAAGACCGCCGCTGCGGGTAAGGAGATTGTCTCTGTTGTCCAGCTGGATTCCCACCCAGACGTTGTGCCCGATCCCGAAGACCCCCGTATGGAGGGTGGGCGGCCATTTGATGGGTCCGACTGGGATATTGGTTGGGCCGTGATGTTTCTTAGGAATGGTATCTTCGAGATAACGGTGAAGGGGGGTCAAACCCCGTTACCTATCGGAAAATACCTGTTTTATATAATTGACCAGGATTCGGGTTTCTACAAAAAGATAGGATAAGCCCGATCACGCTATAGAACAAACCCCCAATCCCAAGGATTAAAAATGCCCGACCGCAAAGGCCCAGGAAATCAAGAATCCTAAGGCCAAACAAGCCGCCGAAGGCGTATCCGGAATGGTTGTCTGGGACAGCGAAGATTATCCCGCGCCAGTAGAGCAGTCGCCCGGATTCGTCAGCTTTGGCGCGAATGGTTGGGCCTTCGTCGTTCAGAATTATCCACTTACGGGCAGCCGCACTGCCGTTGTCTTGTTTGGCGGGCCCCATGCCCAGGAAAATATGAAAAAGTGGGACGCCTTTGTGCAGGACGAAGACCGCGATGTCGATTACATCAACGACACCGAAGAAGCCCTCAAAGAATGCTGCGGGGGAGTCTAAATCTCGCTGCCCAGTCGGATTAGACACCCGGCAAAATGGGGAAGCCCTATATCGTGGGTTAGCCAGCACTGAAAGTTGCAAGACAATGAGTAGGGAGATCCATAGGGAGTAGGGTCACTGGCGCAACAGCGAGATAACAATACTCACTAGCTCGAAAATAATAACTGCACGAGACGTATTTTGGAGGGTCCCAGCAATGGGGCCCTCCCCCTTATTTGAGGAGGAAAAGTCATGGGATTCGAATGGACTGATGTCGCTCTCTTTGTCATTATTTTTATTGGGCTTATTGGCGCTGGGCCGATCATTTCCCTTTTGAAGCGAATGGGGATCAAAGACTCCAGCAAGCGTCACAGCTTCCTCTCGGACCTCGCCCTTACAGCCGTTCGTGCTGCTGAACAATGGGCATGGGCCGAATTCCGCGAGTATGGCGGGACACCAGAAAGTAATTCAAAAAAATTGAAATATGCAATTGAATTCATGCAGCAGCACGTCCCGGCCATTGAGGAGAGTCGAGCACGTCCTTTCATCGAAGCGGCACTTTTAATGCTCGATCATGAGATGCTAGACTTTGGTGACTACCCAGCCAAGAAAACAGAGGACAATGATACTTTCAGTCTTCTAACGTGGCTTGCTGCAAAGCAGGGGTGGTCCAACGGTTGTGAAGCCCCCGAGATTCTCATCCCTCGTTTAAGGGAATATTTCGAAGCGGAAGTTGTGGAAAAGTATCCAAAAGAACAATCCGAAGATGAAAAAACCATCTCCGAAGACGAGGATTCCTAAACTGATCCTTACTTGTCCCACTATGGTTGAAGGACCAAGGGGATAAAAGGATCAGAATGGCCGACTTCATCGACAGACTTAATACTACGTCTACGGCACCTGGGTCAACCCTAGGTGCCGTTGCGCGTCAGGCCTTGCTCAGCACTCCAAGTGTGCAGGTGATTATATTTGAGGATGAATTGGCTAAAAGGCCAGCCCGTTCCACCAAGGTTTTTTCCGGCAATGTACGTCCCGACGAGGAAATCAACCAATTCGACATCCCTAACTATATCCGCAAAGACCCACGCAATTTCAAGGTAGTACGCCGGTCCAAGTTTGCCGAGAGTGAAGCCAAGCGGTTTGTTCAGTATCTCCTGCAGACTCCCCTTATCCGTTGTAAGGACTGTGTCCGCAAGAACCTTTTCGCGCTGCATGCCATGTCCCTGCAGCAGCTTATCCACTGGTCTACCTGCGTACAGAGGTGGTCACAGGCTCAGTGGGGCGTCTTTATAGAAAAGGCCAAGGAGATAGTCTCCTTGCCTCCCTCTTTTAGCTACCCGCAGTTGAGGGGCCACTATGCCCAGCGGGAGTACGACCACGCGGATATACTTTCCGAGCTTCACGGTGCATATCCCTGTAAGATCAATTCTCCACGGTTTTATACGCCAGTTGCCAACCCGGACCTTATAATCACTTACGAGAATCCCCCGGATGATACGCCGATCCAGCCTCCGGATGATACCCCTACGGATGTCCCCCTATTAACCACCACGACTGGTGGCGGGACTAGGGCAGACTCCACCCCGATTGGGACCTTCAATCCAGATGCGGCACCACCCCCAGTGATACCCGTAGATATTGGGATTACCAATGCGGGTGGACCATCTGCACCGGACCTAATTGTCACGGATATAATAGTTACTAGCGAGAATGATCCGGCCATTCCTCCCCCACCGGCCAACGGTTATACCCTGCCCGGGGTTCCCGGTGAGGCCATACCTCCCCCTAATATTGTTGTTCCGGTAGGCATTACCAAGTTTGTCCGGTTGGAGTGGACAGGTGTTCCAGGATTTTATGACCCCAATTTCATCTGCTTCGGGGACGTCAAGTTCACGTCTAATACGGGAGGCGTTCCAGGGAGCGAAACTCATCGATGGTTCCGTGTAAACAGGGTGGTTTAAATTGATGTCACTTCAGCCATCTGATACGACTCCGTACACTGCGGAAGAATTGGCCGCGCTAAGGACTACAGCCACTACCGAGTTGGCTAACCTTATGGCGGTCTTGCCCAGTGATTACATCTCTCGGGTGATGGGCCCCAACTACACGCTCTTCATGCTGTTGTATGCTGAGGAGTATGCGAAGATCCGGGATGAGGCAACTAAGGTAGAGGGTGATGCGGTTTGGAGCAGTGCCAGGTTCGAATTTTTATATCAAAATCTCGGCCATCGGCTGCACGACATCGACGCCCGCCATTCGTTTTTCCCGCCAGTTGACTATGATGGGGAGTATCGGGAGTTCCTAATCAATCTGCAGAACTCCCTATTGGCTGGGGCTACGGCAGAAGCTTTGAAGACTGCGGGATCAGCTGCCACAAATTTGACGGCGGACGTGGTAGAGCTTTTTGAATTCATCCAGACCGATCCTACCCAGCCAGCAGGCAATTACGACGCCAGCGACCGTAACTCTTGGCGCTATACGGTCGATGTTTCTTCCTCCCCGATTTCCCTGGAACTGCTGTACAAGGGCTTTTTGTTTGCGGGCGGACTAGCCAAGCCAGCGCACTCAACTTTTACAGTCCAGCTTCAAAATCCGTCTGAACTAGACTTACAGCATGACGCCGGATGTTACTGGGAGTTGGGCCCCACTGGCTATTTGATGGCTGGGTTTGTCACAAAATCTCGCCCCAAGGCTCCGGATGAGGAATATGACGTTGGGGTTGTAAACGGTCGTCATATCAGAGGAGTAGTTACGTCTGCCCCTGCGGCTGGATCATTCACGATGTATAATAACGTGGAGATTCGGTATGACGGCGACACGATTTTCAGCGACATCGACGGAATTTACACCCTAATCACCGAAATCCAAGTTGGTGACGTGGTTGAGGTGGAAGGTTTCGTAGAGGATATTCCCCTCGATTCTGAGGGATACCCTATCGCGACCAAGATTCACCCCACCTCGCACTGTGTCCGCAGCAAGTGGCGGTTGGAGCAATACGACTATATCCACACTCGCGATTGTCCAGCCAATTGGGCAGAGCTACGTGAGGTTATAGATGAGATAGTCGCGCCGACTTCTTGGGGAACGGAAGAGTTCTACGTTCGGATGCTCCCCATCGCCACGGAAGACGGCGAGGTTTGCTTCCATTCTCCTAATCTGGCATCTAATCCAGTTCAGGTCGTTCACGATGACCTAATGGGGACGATAACGCCCCTATTGGTTCTCTATGTGAACCCCTACACCGGTCGTGTCTTGCTGGATGGCCCACCCCCGATTGGCGGAGAAATTCGGGCTACTTACCACTACTGGGACCGCCAGCCCGTGGTGGGGATGCATTACGACGTGGACGGCCTGGACTTGGATATGCACGAAGACTGTGCACCCTTCTATACGGTTTTGGATGAGATTCCTGAGGAAGAAGTAGACGACTTCAACTACTACTATGATTACAATGCGTCAGCGGTGGTGGTGACTACCGAGGAAGTACCAGTCTTCTGTCAGGATATTGTTCTTCTAGAGGATGAGGCCAATTACCACGTCCGATATACCGGATTCCAGCACGCCCATTCCTCTTGCCTTGATACGCCCAACATGAACTATGATTTCGTGGAGGGGCCGCGCAATCGGTTGGATGACTATCACGTAGTTGACAGTAGGCATTGGTCCGTGGTGGATGCCGAAACCAGTCCGTCCGATGCCTTTCAGGTTTTGATGGAAGACCAGGAACAGTTGTTGGGCACGGTGTTAGTTCCGTGGACCCAAGATTTCGAAAATGGCCTGAATCGCGTTTTCTCAAGGGAAGTAATTCTCGTTTCGCTCTCTGATCTACTCAACAATGCAACGTCCCTGCTTAACACCGACACGCTGGAATTAAACGCGGCGGAAACGGAGACCCAGAGAAAGTATGTCCAGGACCTTTATACGTGTCTCATTGCCTGGACCAACTTCCTATATCCTGATGATCCCTGTACTCCACGGTCGCGCACCAGAGTTTGCGATCATGGCTGGTACTTCCGCCCATATGACGAGGAGGCTGGTGTGATTACAGTTGGCGACGGCATGGACTTTCCCACTTTGCCCCCAGCAATCGCCGCTGCTCCCCCGTACACGATCCTCGAAGTTTATCCCGGTTCTTTATATAACAATATGGGCCCGATGGTCATTACTCAGGATGGCCTAACCATTAGGACCATGGGCGGACCGGCTGATGCAACAAAATTTACTGGGAATTTCCTGTTCGATCTCCGTGCAGCCGTGGCGACATTTTTCCAAGGGTGTTGGTTTGATGGGTTCGATCTGGGGTTGTTGACCCCGGTGGCTCTCACCCTGGCAGCAACCAATGTCCAATTTGAAAGTTGCAAATTTAGTGACCAAATAGGGCAGGGACACTTCATTTTGTCCCTGTTCCCAGACGCTGTACCCACGATTATTTCAACTATAATGAGGGCCGAGACGCCGCTACTGTCGCTGGTCAAGGCTGAAGCCCCCAATCTGTACAACAGCATTTTAGATGGGACCACTATTGCGCAACTTGGAATAGATAAGGTCCTTCCTGCGTTAGGTACTGTTTTCAATACCGTGGTAGCTAACTGCGCCATCGCAGATTTTCCACCAGCTACCTGGGCATCAGCAGGGAACAATGCCTCGTCAGACCCCAGCGCTCCCGGGCTAGGTTCTTATTCCGGTATTATTCTCCTCGACCATTTCAGGGACAACACCTACACTCCTAAGGCAGGTTCAGCTTTGCGGTGGGCGGGAAATGTCAATCCCTTCGGGCGGGAGGATTTCTTCGGCGACGACTTTGATATTAGGCTTCCTATTGGGGCCGCTTCGCCCGCATTCCGTAGATAAACGATGATCAACAAGCAAAGAAAATTCCCAGGAAACAGGTGGCCCGAGGGCGAAACCGTAATCTTGTTGAGGGGAAAAGTTGGAGACGTTACTAATTATGCTGCCTGGGCTATGGGGGTACGTTGGCCCGAGGGAGAAAAGGTCCTTTTAGAAGACAGAAATGCCTTCGAAATTGTTAGTTATGCTAAGTTTGCCATCAAGGGTCGATGGCCCGAAGCAGAGCCAACCCTTTTAAAGTCAGGGAGACCCAGTGATATTGTTGATTATGCCGGTGATGTTATCAAGGGACGCTGGCCCGAAGCAGAGAAAATCATTTTAAAGGCCCAAAAGGAGAATTTTTGGTATGCCATTAGATACGCTAGAGATAGTATTAAGGGTCGTTGGCCAGAATTAGAAGAGGTTCTTTTAAAAGCTAAAGATTCCATTGGAATTGTTAATTATGCTAAGAATGTTATTGGGGGTCCTTGGCCAGAAGGCGAGGAGGTTCTTTTAGAGGCTAAGGATCTCTGGGCCGCCATCTTTACTTATGCTAGGGATATTATTAGAGGTCCTTGGCCCAAGGGGGAAGAGGTACTTTTGGAAGTCGGAGACCCAGAATTCATCTATAATTATGCTAGGGAGGTTATCAAGGGTCGCTGGCCCGAGGGAGAAAAGGTTCTTTTGGGAGCAAAATGTCCCGGGTATATTAATAGTTATGCTAGGTTTGCCATCAGGGGTCGATGGCCCGAAGGTGAAGAGGCCATAAGGCGTATTGGACGATGATCAACAAGCAAAGAAAATTTCCAGGGGGCTGGCCCGAGGGTGAAAAGGTTGTTTTAGAGCGTGGGGACCCTGACGACATAAGGCGCTTTCAAGAGATTGACTTCCCCGCTCCCGACCCAGATCTTTAGAAGGGGCTTTTACTAATGGGCGAAACAGTGAAGAACTCTACCCTTGGTCTTCGTCCCGAAGGCGATCCTGGCTCCAATCCTGGCGATTGGCCAGAACCAGACGGGACGGCAGATCCGAACATTGACGGGGCTCTTCCCCCGGGCAAGGAAGCGGGTAGTGAACGATACGCAGGTATCCCAATCATTGAGATAAGAAATGCAGTCAATTCTCGGACCAGACGGTAAACCAGTAAATAAAAAAAACGCTTTTTTATTCGCCCGCTTGGTTGACCCCAAGCCCGAGCATTTGGCTGACCCTAGGTTAAAGGCCCTATGCCTTCCTTATCCTGGGTTGCTTATTGCCCACAATGAGTTGTGCCCCGGATATGCGACTCTTATTGGCAGGCTGGCACTAGACAACTCCGAGCCGCTTGGTGGGTTCACCTACTGTGCGGTTGGTTCTGGTGATCCAGGCTGGGACCCGTTAAATCCGCCAGCACCCGATGGGACCGAGACTTCCCTTGTGTCTGAGTTCTATCGCAAGACTTGGGCAGATTCCTACTTCGTTGACGATGACGGCACTCCGCGCACTGTGCCAGAGGCCATCGCCAATAACTATCATATTGTCGATTTCGTGGTGGAGTTTACCGAAAACGAAGCGGTGGGCAGCATCATGGAACTCGGCGTTTATGGTGGCGATGCAACGGGTGTACTTGGTTCAGGCACTCTCCTTGACTATTCAACCAATAAAGTGATACCGAAGCCTCAGGGAGCTACAATCTCTTGGGTCTTCCGTTGGGACTTCTAATGAATAAGGACGAAGGTCAGGAAAAAGAATCCCGCTTCGACCCAGACACGCTCGAATTTCTCAACATGGAGTTAAACTTCGATGGGATGTTCGAGCCAACCTATAGGGGTCGGGGAGCTTCCGTACCTGCCCATGGTGGTGAGCCGAACCCGGAACGTGAAAAGTTGAACAATCCACTTAATCGCTTCGGTGACAACGAAGACTCTTCCCGGATGTACACTGAGGAAGATATTAGGGAAGAATGGGCCAGAGCCAGGGAGAGGGGCTACGAAATTAAGCTTCACCCTGACGCGGGAGCACCCGAGAGCAAAGACCTTGAAAATCAAATGGAAATCCAGCAGGAAAAACTGGCTTTCACCTTGAAATTTGCGCAGGAGGAAATGTCTGAGGAAGAGGCAGCCCTCGATGCAATGATGGAAGAAGACCCGCCGCCTGAAGAAGAAGTTGACACTGAAGAACTCCTTCCAGAGGGAGAAGCTGAACCCGCGCCAGAGGAAGAGACGCCCGAAGGAGGGGAACCAGAGGGAGAACCAGTTGAAGGGGGAGGGGAAGAATTACCCGAGGAAGAACCAACTGAAGGTGATGAAGAACTCCCAGAGCCGGAACCAACCATCGAGAAGGCTGACCAGGCAGAAGTTGACGAGGCCTTCGAGGATTATGACTTCTCAGCTGCAGCAGTGGATATTGTTGCCAATGCCCCCCTTGGATTCGAACACGCCCTTATCTTCGATCCGGAGGTGATGGCTACTACGCTCATAAACCATATCACCCATTTCACTCCCGAGAATGAGGCGGGTCTTTACGTCACGCTCGTGGAGAGGATGAATTGGGTATCGAAGGAATACGCAAATTTCCTGGCCGAGGAGTTGGCTAAGGAAATGACGGTCATTAATATTAAGAACCAACTGCGTATCAATCGTAGACGGACAGCGGAGAGAGCCGAAAAGATACAGCAGATGGACTTGGAGTTGTGGACCAAGGTCTATTATCACTGGCGGGCGGGAAAACTTGATAAAATCAAGGAAGAATTGGAGGACGCCAAGGCGGCGGGGGGTAAGGTCGGCGAAGAAGTAGCCAAGATGAAACTTATCCATGAGTCAATTGCACTTATGGAAGAGCACGACGATTTTTCGCGTGAGTTGGTAGACCCACATCCTGAAACCCCAGAGATTGAAAAAGTCCTTTCCAATTTAAATAAATATGTAAGCCGGGGGGATCTTGACCCGGATCAATTGCAGGACTTGATAGAACAAGCAATCTTCAACTATTCCACCGAAGATGCGGAAGAAGAGCCAGAACCCGCACCTGAGGAGGAACCCGCTCCCGAGGAAGAATAGATGGGCAGATTCGAAGAGGAAAAGAGTTACGGGACCTTGGTTACCCGCACTATTCAAGCCACGGGTAGGGGGTTCGCCAATGTTCTCATGGAGAAGCGCAAGCCCGCTCTCTCCAGTACACTAAATCTGCAGAGTGATATCCAGGAAGAGATTAATCGTCAAATCCTGCGTGTCAGCTGCCCATCAGGTGTTCTGGAACGGAAGACGGCGGACCCTGGGGAACCCGAATTTGTATATACCAGGGACGATTCGCCACCGGGAAGCATCACTCTTTCGCCTCACGAGTTCATGATCCAGGGCTTCACTGCCGTGGTTAATGGGTACCTCGTGGACGTTCGAGGGACAAAGATGAATGCTTCCTCTTTTCTGGAGGATTGGAACATCCTGCACCCCGATTATTTGGATGGTGGCGGTAATCCACCCTCAGTTCCCAATGACCGGGTTGACCTTATCTTCCTTGAAGTTTTCTTGACCGTGGTATCGCAGGGGATCACTGGCTCTGTTCCTAGCGTTCCGGATACGATTTATCCTCTGGGCAACCGGCAATGGGGCAACCCCGCCTATCTGCCCGACGATCTTATTGACACAACTCTTGGGAATAGACCTACTGATGGTAGGATTCAGACCCAATATCAGTTTAGGGTTATTCAGGATATTGATCGGTTCAATTATCCTGACCCGATGCTGGATCCCACTGTCCTAGCCCAGGGCACTGCTTCTACCCCCACGGGGTACAGCTTCAGTCGCGCCAGTTCCGATATGGACCCTGGTTTGTACGTCGCGGGCGACGGTTCGTCCGCTGCCAGGACCCAGCTTGGTACGGTGACTGGGTATTCCTACGCCATTCCCATTTGTCTCGTGCGTCGTCGCAACAACGGGGCCTTCGCACTTAGCACTAATATAAACGGGTCTCAATACAGCTACCTTAGCGGAAATCCGTCTGATCGCCCCGATGATTTGTATTATGATGAAATCGCAGAAGGGGACATTGAGGACCTACGCAATCAGGTCTCTATCTCGAATGTTCCAGAGGCAGCAATTACAGAAGGAAGTTTGCGGCAAATCCTCGAAGGAGGGGGGTACGGCATGCGTGTCGCCATGCCCCAACATGGGGCGGTCCTCCTGCAGGCTGATTCGATTGCGGTCACTCCTCCCTCTGGTACAACCAAAATTGCAGAGCCAGACGGTAGCAGGACTGAATTTACAGCTACAGAAGAAGTAGCCAAGAGTGAGACCGTGCAACCGGGGTCGACTGGCACCACGGGCGAGGTTACGGTTTCTCATCCGGGCGGCACTGGTCGCCAGATCGCCATCACCACGATTTCTCCCGAGGAAGTGGGTGATGTGGTTCTTACCTGGCAGTTATCTGGTCAACCTGCGGCAATTATTAGCGTCACCCGCCCCGATGCCTACAACTATGAAGTTTTACTAGATACCACTGATTCATATTTCGGTGACGGGTTAGATCTAATTGTTTCATACGCTGGGGTAACCCCGCAGGGAACGCAATTCACCTATCTACCCCTGGACATGCTGGATGTCTACCTTGATCCGGATACTGCGGCCAACAAGGTCGCTTTCGTGGAATCTCAGCAGGAATACCGGTCCGAGGATCGCACTACGGGATCGGCAGTAACCAGTGACGTTGATTTCGTGCAAGATTTCAACTTCTTGCACAGCGGATATTCGCAGGATACCGGGTATATCCGACTGGAGACCTACTATTACGACGTTCTGGCTCCGTTAGTGGCATTTAATATCAACCCCACCGTCCAGGGCAAGTCGGGTACAATTGTCTTCCAGGTTCGCCGCTGGGATCATACCACTTCTACTTGGTCGGTTATCAATCCGGTAAGTGTCCAGTGGCTACCATCTGGTGGGTACACAGTCACGACTACTG
>Ga0180433_10010131_pt1 | contig 11403 bp, 10 predicted proteins | sample SS_ome_8_FD_132980 | JGI IMG/M metagenome (GOLD analysis project Ga0180433, IMG submission 132980) | Hypersaline lake sediment archaeal communities from the Salton Sea, California, USA - SS_1_D_1 metaG | ecosystem: Environmental > Aquatic > Non-marine Saline and Alkaline > Hypersaline >... | reverse complement strand
AGGAATGATCAGAATGATCAGAACGAGTGATACGAAATACGTGAATATCCAAGGGAGTAGCGAGTGTGAAGGATGGGGTATATCCGACAGCGCAGAGCCAAGGAGAGTTATGCCGGTATTACCGACTTCTTCGCGTATTTCGAACGTCCATATTCCCGAACTGTCATCCATAACCTGATTAAACGAGTTTTCAGCGGACTTCCACCCATCGGTCTCCGTTGTAAAGCGTTCCATCACAGAACGAATAACAGAATCCCTTCGGTCATGATCCGCGAAATCGTCTAATGGATACACGGCGGAAAATGCCCCCAGGAAATCACCATCAGGGGATCGGGCAATCCTGGTTTCTTCTTTCCCCGTATAGAGTGAGTGAATCCAAATCGGCCGTGCTGACGATTCGATAATTCTGTGTCTGATAACCGATTCCGCTGATGCTCCAAGAGCCTGGCCCAGGGAACGAACATTTTCTTCGGACGTATCGGAACCTGCGCCCCAGATAGCATTCATTCGGGGAATAAGTACCAGGAGGATGATCACAGTTACAATGCAACCAAAAAGGGCGAAAAGTCCTGTTTTTAAATCAATGCCGTGGGTTCTCGGCATCCCGTTAACCCCCTGGATCAGCTATGATGTGTGGCGAAATTATTTCGAGAAACTGGCAATAGCCTCCTGTTCGTCATCCCAGTCTTCGAGAACGGTGATCAATTGGGTAATGACCAGGAGGTTTCGTATCTTTTTGGTAAGACGAAGGAGTTTTAATTGCCCGTCGACTTTCTTGAAGCTCGTATACGCTGAGATGAGAGTTCCCAATCCCGTTGAATCGATCCATGAGACATTGGCGAGATCAATAAGGACCTTGTGTTTTTCTCCGTTAATGAGCTCTTTGATGGTATCACGAAGTTGATTTGCCTCAGTGCCACCGATGAGCTTACCCTTCAGTGATAGTATGACCACACCATCGACTTCTCTTTGGGATATTTTTAGCATGCCTGTGCTCCGAGAGTTAAGTTTCCAAGTGTTAGTGAAACAAGATGATAAGTAGTCAGTCTGATTCGATCAGTCAAGGATTCCGGCTAATTTCAATGGGAATGGATTATATCTATGGAAGAACTCTATTCGTTGATTCGGAAATTGCGTGGACCATCGGGATGTCCGTGGGATAGAGCGCAGGACTCAAAATCACTTGCCCCGTTTCTGCTTGAAGAGGCATACGAGACTTCTGATGCCATTTATGATGAGGACGAGGATCGTCTGAAGGAGGAGTTAGGAGATCTTCTGCTTCATCTCATATTTCAAGCTCAGCTTGCCGAGGAGCGGCATGCATTTAGGTGGGAAGATATCGTATCGGGAATCACCGATAAAATGATTCGACGGCATGCCTCGGTCTTGAACGGTGAAGCGAATGGGGAGCAACCTGAAGACTGGGAGATTCGAAAAAAGGAGGAGAAAGGGAGGAAATCGCTTTTGGATGGAATCCCTCGCGTTCTTCCGGCGCTCTTACGAGCATGGCGAATTCAACAACGTGCGGCCGAGGTGGGCTTCGACTGGCCGGATTCCGATGCCGTATGGGAAAAGGTCCTTGAAGAAATTGAAGAGGTTCAAGAGGAGATAGAGAACGGCGATATGGAACGTCTCGATTCCGAGATAGGGGATCTTCTTTTTGCCATAGTCAGTTTTGCACGGCATAATGGCCTTGAAGCGGAGAGTGTTCTTCGGAGAGGTATCGAACGTTTCACAAGACGGTTCCAGGCTATGGAACAGGAGCTTGACCAGAGCACATCTCCACTGGGAACCGTTTCGTTGGATGAAATGGATACGATATGGGAGAAGGTCAAAGCCCGCGAGCGATCTTTGTCAGAGGATTGAAGAATCGATCCTCCCTGAAAGCAAGATAATCCGAGAGTATGGTTTCATGGTCGAACACCAGGGGGACGGGCCATGGCGGAGCCGCAATTTTCACTAAGGTTGCATCCGAACCGGCTTTCGGCATACCATCAGCTTTAGCGATAAACACCGTACTGATGGTATGGTGTCTTGAATCCCTGGACGGATTCGAATACGTATAGAGCTGTTTGAGCAGTTCGATCTCCAACCCCGTTTCCTCCGCGGCTTCGCGAATAGCGGCCATTTCGAGACTTTCCCCGTAATCAACAAACCCGCCGGGAAGAGCCCATCCGTATGGAGGATTCTTCCGTTGAATAAGCACGATACCTCGCGGAAATTCGATGATTATGTCTACCGTGGGTATCGGGTTACGATGCATCCGGATACTCCTTTGCAGTGACGTGTGACACAGATGACGGTTATATTCAACCAGCACTTGACCCGTTATATGAGCAGAGGTTTCCTTTTATCCTTATGTTCAGAATTCTATTGATACGGTTTATGGAGTAAAACAGCATGAAATATATATGCATTTTCGCATTGTTTCTACTAAGCGGAGCGGTGGTGTATCCGGTCGCGGCGGCGTCACTTGAGATTGTACGCCCCACCGGTAGCGATATTCCCTTCTCCGACAATCCGCCATCCATTGTTGTTCACCTGGAAGGGGCACATCTCGACATCGGGGCTTTTTCCATCTCTATCGACGGGATGACCGCCAGGCTGGACGCCGATGCAGATGGTGTTGATAACGATGGGGATGGACTGATAGACGAGGCATCGGAATCACCGATTCGATGGCCGGAAGAAAACGTTTCTCTTTTGCATGGGCGCTGGCCATGGGCTCTGCAGGCGGATGATCCCCTGACCCCGGAGAATGAAGGGGTACACACGCTCCACGTCATGGTAATCTCTCGGCCTGATATTGTCCTCGAGGATAGTGTAGCGTTTTCTATCGCCTCTACGGGCGGAATAGATAGTCTTCAGGTATATCCAAGCCCATTTGATCCCCACACCGATGTTCTTCGTATTGCATACGGTCTTCGTACACCGGGGCGGATCAAAATCGAAGTATTGGATTTTTATGGATCGCGTATCTCTACCATTGTTCCGTGGGATGATAGGGATGCCGGATGGCATGATGATAAGACTATTCTCTGGGACGGGAAAACCGATAAGGGTGAGTTGGTTTCCAATGGTGTGTACATGATTCGACTTTCGTTTAAGAACCAGACAACATCCAACGAACGGATCGAAAAATGCTTTATATCATATTAAGCCTGCTGGTACTCGTTTCGACTTCAGGCTTTTGTGAGTCGGTCACTCCGACGATTCATACTGATCTGCTCGGAGCCAGAAGCGCGGGATTATCCGGATCAGGTATCGTATCCGGTTCGGGGGTTGACGCACTATTCCATAATCCCGGTGGAGTCATAAAAGATAACGGTATGCAGGCGTTTATAGGTCTCATCAGAATGGACTATGATCGATCTGTTTCCTGGGCCGGTCTTCTCATTCCCTGGAAATCATCCAGCGTTTCAATTTCGTGGGGCGCTCACGCAATCTCGGATATTCCGCTGCGTTCCCATGTGGGTACGCTTACGGGCACGGCGAGTTGGAGACAGGATCGCATCGGGATTACGTTCGCCCGGAAGATGAATTTCCTGACGTCGTATGGCATTGATGTCCACTATTTCGGAGAATCTATCCCGGATAATGATATGAAGGGATTTGGTATTGATTTTGGAATTGTACGGAATGTCCTCCCTCCATTGCTTTCGCTCGGCGTATCGGTTCAGGACGGGTTTGGTATGCTTCACTATGAAGGACCGAATACATGGCGACGAATTCGTCCCCTCCTTGCAGGAGGTGTAGCCATCGGATTGGTGGAAGGAAAAATCAAAATTGAATACAATCTCAGAAAACGGATTGGTGTAGACTCGTGGAGTAATCACATTGGCCTCGATATCAGGGCATCCAAAGGGCTCTGGCTTCGATCCGGATATCGGGGTGACGGGATATCAGTGGGATTCTCTCTTTCATGGGAACAGGCGGAATTCTCTTATGCGGGGGTGCCTGATCCTCTCGGCAATCATGGTCGTTGCGTGGAGGGAATATGGACACGATAAAGCGCATTTTAGTAATTGTAATGGATGGTGTCGGAATCGGTGAACTTCCCGACGCCCAGGATTATGGTGATACGGGTTCACATACTCTGGGCAATCTCGCACGAGAGCAAAAAGGTTTATCTCTACCGAATTTAGAACGGTGGGGACTAGGCAATATCACAGAGATTGAAGGTCTTTTTCCTGCGGATGAACCCACATGCAGTTACGGGAAAATGCGAGAAATCAGTCCGGGAAAAGACAGTACGTCAGGACATTGGGAACTCATGGGCTGCCCTCTGGAAAAGCCCTTTCCGGTTTATCCTGACGGATTCCCGCCCGAGGTCATTCATCAGTTTACTGAATTGGCGGGAATCGCACCGCTGGGCAATGTTGCCGCATCGGGTACCGAGATTATAGAGGAACTTGGTGAAGAACACCTGAAAACGGGAAAACCAATCGTCTATACATCAGCGGATAGTGTGTTTCAAGTAGCCGTACATGTCAAAGTCTGGCCTGTTGACAAGCTTCATTCGGTATGTGCAGCCATGAGGAATGCACTCGTTGAACCGCATCAGATCGCCAGAGTCATAGCTCGGCCCTTTTTCGGGGAACCGGGCCAGTTTGTACGGTCACCGGAGCGCAAAGATTTCACTGTCGTACCATTTAAGGATACGATTCTTGATCGACTCGTTGCGGAAAAAAGGCAGGTAATCGGCATCGGCAAGATCAGTGATTTGTTTGGCGGCCGCGGTATTACCATCTCGAAGCCCTCGAAGGGATTGGATATCTGTCTTGAAGATATTCTCGATACCATGGATGAACAGGATGAAGGTTTCATATTCTGCAATCTGGGTGAATTTGATACACTCTGGGGTCATAGAAATGATCCTGACGGATTTGCCAGGGGGCTCGAGCAGCTCGATGCGTGGATTGAAGATTTCGAAAAGGCACTTCGTCCGGGCAGGGATATTGCCTTTTTGACCGCGGATCACGGGTGTGATCCCACGACTCCCTCTACCGACCATTCACGGGAATATGTTCCGCTACTCGTATGGACTGGAGAGCGACCGGGTGTGGATCTCGGAGAGCGTGAATCCTTCTCCGATGTTGCGGCAACATGTGCGAGTATATTTGGTCTCACCATGGAAACTTCCGGTACGTCCTTCAAAGACGACCTCCCTTTTGTTGAAGTGGAAGACGTATCCAGTTCGGAATCCGAAGTATCCGATGAATCTCATGCCCCGAAAGAATCCGGCGAGAAAGATGCCGTATCCCTTCCGGATGATGACAAACCACTTTTTTACGGTGTGTTGCGGGAGGAAGTCGGCATCGCCGATGATGACAGAGAATCAATCTGGGCTCAACAAAAGGAAACGGGCCGATTCTGCGGTCTCAAACTTGTTGAAAACGGACAAGTCTCGCATGGCGAGCTTGTCGAGTTGCTCGGGCTGGCGTTGGTTCGATGGCTCGATCTCACCGGGTTGTACAACGAAGAGATAAAACAGCATTTCGATAAAAGAGATCATACCGCCTTCTGGGGCGACCAGCTCGTAGAGGAGGGATTGATTTCCGAAGAGGAGCTCGTTGGATTTTTTGTTAGAGCATGTGGAATCCCCTACATACAGCTGGTCGCACATGAAGTACCGCCGGAGATAGCCACATTGCTGAACCGTGAGGCTGCTGTCACCGGAGGGGTTTTGCCCATTGAAAAAGACGAGGAAATGCTGACTGTCGCCACTTCTAAACCCGCTGATACACGGCTGGTGGAGGAAATCTCGGAAATGACTAATTGTTCGGTTAGAACCGTGGTGGCAAAGCGGGATCAGTTATTGGAAGCGCTCGGTCGCGTATATGCGGAACGGGATGAAATCGAAGAGGAAATTGAACCGGATAAAGCCGATGCGCCCGATTCCTCGGTCGAGGGGGAGGAGACACCGGGAGAGACTGCCGAGGCGGATCGTGAAGAAGGTGTTCACGGTGAATCTGAGGGGGGCGATCTCGGGGAGGTACTCGAAAAATCGCGTCCAATCCCTGAGGAATCTCCCGTTATCGGCTCTGCTCCCCGGCAGGAAGAACTCGAGTGGCTCGTCCATACTGCCAAAGCAGTTAGTCGTCATGCCTATGCCCCCCATTCACGGTTGAAGATTGGAGCCGCGGTCCTCGCTGACAACGGAGAGGTTTATGCGGGATGTAATGTTGAAAACGACTCGTATGGATTATCAATTTGTGCTGAACGTGTAGCTATTTTTAAAGCGATTAGCAGCGGCCGAAAAGGAATACGGGCAATTGCGGTGGTCTGTGATCAAATTAAAAACATTCGGCCTTGTGGCGCGTGTCTCCAGGTAATCCATCAATTTGGACCGAAGGCAATACTGGTATTTCAGGGTTCTGACGGTAATCTCGAAAAGTTTACGATCAAAGACCTGTTACCGTTTGCTTTCTCATGGCCTGAGGAGCTCGAGTAGTGGAACGGACAATGTATCCGCTCATTGAGCGGAAGAAGAACGGTGATTCTCTCAAGCCCGAGGATTGGCATTGGATTGTGAACAGTTTCACCAGCGGTGATCTGCCGGCCTATCAGATGGCTGCACTGTTGATGGCCGTCTGGTTTCGGGGATTAACATTTCAGGAGACTATGGCATTTACGGAAGCCATGATGAATTCGGGAGTATGTCATGATTTTGCCTCCTTTGATAAACCGGCCATTGATAAGCATAGCACCGGTGGTGTGGGGGACAAAGTATCCCTTGCTTTAGCGCCACTGGCCGCCGCGTGTGGCGTTGCCGTACCCATGGTGTCCGGGCGGGGGCTCGGGCACACCGGCGGAACACTGGATAAACTCGCTTCGATCCCCGGCTACTCAATATCTTTATCCCCCGAAAAATTCAGAGCGCAACTCGAAAAGATCGGGTGCGCGATCATCGGACAAAGCGATTCCATGGCTCCCGCGGATGGAATGGTCTATGCACTGAGGGATGTTACAGCGACAGTGGATTGCGTTCCGTTGATCGCCGCCAGCATAATGAGTAAAAAATTGGCCGCGGGACCAATCGGGTTCGTTTTCGACGTGAAAGTCGGATCCGGAGCATTCATGAAAACGGTTGAACGCGCCGAGGAACTGGCGGAACTGCTTCTTCGAATAGGTGACTCAATGGGACGGCGCGTGACGGCATTATTAACGAGAATGGATGAACCAATCGGATTTACGGTTGGCAATGCACTGGAAGTCAAAGAGATCGTCGATCTTCTTAAAGGAGAAGGTCCCCGGGATCTGAAGGAACTCACCATAGCGCTTTGTTCTGAGATGATTGAATTGGGTGGTCTTCAGGATCGGTCCTCCGCCGAACATACCGCCGAATCGAAATTGAAAGACGGAAGCGCATTGAGTGTATTCAGGGCTATGGTGGAAGCGCAAGGCGGCGATCCCTCGTTTGTTGATACGAATGCGTTGCCCGAAGCTCCGCTTGTGAAAGAAGTTACTGCGTGGAAAACCGGCTATATTGATGCCATTGATGCACGCGAAGTGGGATTTGCCGCCGTGGAACTCGGGGCAGGTCGACGGAAGGTTGATGATACGATAGATCCTTCAGTAGGATTTGTTTTCAAGGTAAAGACCGGCTCGTATGTTGAAACGGGGAAATCAATACTCGAAATCCATGCACGTGATGAAAACGACGCCGAAACGGCTGAGCGCTCCATCAAGCGCGCCATTTCGATTACTAGTGCGCTTTCTGAGAAACGGCCGATGATAATTCGCCGTTTGACCCTTTGAATGGAACACTGACAGGAATACGAATGAGATCCTATGAATGAGAAAGTTCCCTCCTCGAATGAAAAGCTCAATGATCCGTCCCCGGGAAATCGTTTGCGTCATCTTCGAGAAGCGAAAGGATTAAGTCTCGAGCAGATCGCGGAACAGACCCATGTCAGGCTTCAATACTTGAAGGCCATCGAGAAGGAAGATCTTGAAGCGCTATTCTGTCCCGCATATGCGAAAAGTTACCTGAAAGCATACTGTCGTGCGATTGACGCTGACGAGGATATACTCGATTTGTATCGAGAACTCATCGAGACATCGGAATTCGAAAAATCATCGTCATCGGAGCCGAACATTCCATCGAAGTCCTATCGAATACCGGTTTTTATCGGTTTGATTATAATTGTAGTCATCGCGATCGCGGTTTTTCTCTTGAAACCCCGTGCGATAGACGATCGACCGGTTGTCCAAAGCGCTCAGTCACCTCCCGATTCTCTCACGTCCGTATCTGATACATCAGCCGGGAAAATCCTTGAAACAGTGGTTTTTGAGGATTCATTGCTGACACTGCGTATTATCGCGTCGGAAACCACATGGGTTCGGGTAATGGTTGATGGATCGGATAAACCGGGTTTCATCATGTCTCCCGGAAGTATTCGAATATTCGATGCCCGTGAGGATTTCAGAATAACACTCGGTAATGCCGGAGGTGTTGAACTCAATCTCAACGGACGTCCTGTACCGCCTTTGGGCGAAGCGGGGCAGGTGGTCCGGGATATCCCGCTCGGCTGGAAGACCATCGAATCACCTTCTCCCTGATGGCGACCTTCCGGCTGCACCAGCCATATGCTCCCAGTGGAGACCAGCCTCGTGCAATACAAGAGATAGTCGAACGTATAGAGGACGGACACCGAGCCACGGTGCTACTCGGTGTGACCGGCTCAGGGAAAACATTTACCATGGCCAATGCTATCGAACGTATCGGTTTTCCTACGTTGGTCATAAGTCATAATAAAACTCTTGCCGCCCAGTTATTCGGTGAATTGAGGAGCTATTTTCCTGATAATGCAGTTGAGTATTTTATATCATATTACGATTATTATCAGCCGGAGGCATATGTTCCGCAAACCGATACGTACATCGAGAAGGATGCTTCGATCAACGAGGAGATCGAACGCCTGAGGTTGAGAGCTACATCCTCGCTCCTCGAACGAGATGATGTCATAGTAGTGGCAAGCGTTTCGTGCATCTATGGGTTGGGAAATCCCACCGATTGGCACGAGATGTATCTGATCCTCGAGATTGATACCGTCATCAACAGGCAGGCTCTTCTCGCGCAACTAGTCAAGATGCAGTACAGCAGAAACGATATGACACTCAGTCCCGGGACATTTCGTGTGCGGGGTGATGTCATGGATATATACCCTGCATACGGTGGACATATCGTTCGGATCGAATTCTTCGATTCTTCAATAGAACGCATTTCAAAGGTGGATCATATAACCGGTCAAACCATCGTTACCGAGGGGCGCGTCGTCATATATCCCGCTCGGCATTTCGTAACAACGGGGGAAAGACTTGAATATGCAGTTTCGGCAATACGAGAGGAACTTGATTGGCGTCTGGAAATACTGAGGGATGAAGGTAAGCTATTGGAGGCTCAACGACTCGAGACACGAACGTTGTACGATCTGGAAATGCTCAGGGAGACGGGATTTTGTGCCGGGATAGAGAATTACAGCAGACATTTGAGTGGTCGAGAAGCAGGCGAAAGGCCGGCCTGCCTGATAGATTACTTTCACAGGCCATTCCTGACTATCATAGATGAGAGCCACGTGACAATCCCACAGCTCAAAGCCATGTATAACGGTGATAGAAGCCGGAAGACAACGCTGGTGGAACACGGCTTTCGACTCCCCTCGGCATTGGATAATCGCCCGCTCAGGTACGAGGAATTCAATGAAGTCGTGGGTCAAATTGTCTATGTGTCGGCGACACCGGGCGCAGAGGAGATCGATGAAGCCGGAGGAACACGCGTACAACAGATAATCCGTCCCACCGGACTCGTTGATCCTGAAATACTCATTCGACCCGCCCGCAATCAGATCGACGATCTCTACGACCGTATTCAGGAATGTATCAGGCGAAAGGAACGGATTCTGGTTACAACGCTGACGAAACGACTTGCCGAGGATGTTGCAGACCACCTCTCCGGACTCGGTGTCCGTATCCGATATCTCCACTCCGAAATCGATGCTTTGGAACGTGTTGAGATTCTCCGAGATCTGCGACTTGGCGAATTCGATGTTCTAGTTGGAATTAATCTTTTGAGAGAGGGGCTCGATCTTCCCGAGGTTTCTCTGGTGGCTATTCTCGATGCGGATAGAGAGGGATTCCTGCGGTCTACAACGAGCTTGATTCAAACAGCGGGACGCGCGGCGCGGAATGTCAATTCAATAGTCGTGATGTATGCGGATGAAATAACCGAATCAATGAAAACCGCCATTGACGAGATGACACGACGACGGAGTATACAGCTGGAATACAACAAATCCATGGGTATCCAGCCACGCTCCGTATACAAGAGTAGAGAAGAGATCCTCTCATCTACGCATGTAGCACATCAGAGGGTTGCGGAAGATGAACGCATTGTTTTGGGGGATGCGGAGGATACCGCGTTGGTGGAGATTATTCACGATGAGATGGTCAAAGCGTCTTCTCGTATGGATTTCGAAACTGCCGCGCGTTTACGCGATAAGCTGTTTTCTCTTGTTGGTGACGATCACCCGGTACGAAAGAAGATGCGACGCCGCACACGGAAACGCCGGTAGCGGGAATTTTCCGCGCGAATCGGGCCGACAACCGGTTTTGGTGACAATGTAGATACATTTCTCACCATTGGGTAGTTTTCCTATACATGAGGCGTAAAACCCGATGCGAATGAATGTTATGATGAACTTGTTGGCGCGGTGTTAGATGAATACTTTCTCGCAGTATTTCGGAAATCTCCAATAAACGGAACATGGAAGGGGAACATGGCAAAAACGATCAAGAACATCCTCGTTACCGGATCTGTAGGTCAGATCGGCAGTGAACTAACACTGGCACTTCGTGAACGTTATGGTGCCGAACATGTGGTGGCAACAGGGCGAAAAACCGAACCAAGCAAGGCGTTACTCGAATCGGGGCCGTTCTACTTCATCGACGTAACCGAACGATCGAGTCTCGATGTCGTTATAAAGAAACACAATGTTGATACCATTTTTCATATGGCAGCCATTTTATCCGCGGTGGGGGAGAAGAATCCTCAGCTCTGCTGGAACGTAAACATGAATGGCACGCTGAATATTCTACATGCTGCCATTGATTATGATATGACCCGAGTAATCATGCCGAGTTCAATCGCCGTATTCGGACCGGAAACGCCACGTGATAATACGCCCCAGGAGACCGTTCTGAAACCTCGTACGATGTACGGTGTAACCAAAGTCGCGGGAGAAATCCTCTGTGATTATTACGTACAGCGATTCGGCGTGGATGTTCGAGGTCTCCGGTATCCCGGCATTATTTCCGCTGAAACTCTGCCCGGCGGAGGTACAACGGATTATGCGGTGGAGATTTATTACAAGGCGATTGAAGAAGGTTCGTATACGTGCT
>Ga0180433_10010130_pt1 | contig 11404 bp, 8 predicted proteins | sample SS_ome_8_FD_132980 | JGI IMG/M metagenome (GOLD analysis project Ga0180433, IMG submission 132980) | Hypersaline lake sediment archaeal communities from the Salton Sea, California, USA - SS_1_D_1 metaG | ecosystem: Environmental > Aquatic > Non-marine Saline and Alkaline > Hypersaline > Sediment... | reverse complement strand
TAATTCACAAGAGCCAAACCTGTATGATATCATCCATTTCAAATGGGTCGATCAACTCTTTGAGAACCTTCATAGTGAGATCGACTGCTGGAGCTCCTGTACCACTGGTGAACATTGGGGTCCAATGGTCTATCTCTCACATGGATCAGTCCTCTGGTATGGTGCAGCAGGATCAACGTATGGGGTGCAAGATGATCTTCACAATGAATGGATCTTCCATGATGTCCTTGTAGAAGGAGATGCATTTGGTCCATCTGAATCTAGGTACCAATGGCTCTTTAACCGTGATTTCACAACACTAGATCCAACAACACTCTATGGTCGATCGACATTGTTCCAGATTACCTCTGGTGGCTTAACTAATGTAAAGGTCATGTATGGTGATCCAATGCAGACCTGTTATGCACCAGACTGGATCGAGCCGACGCCTATAGCTCCATAAAACCATCTTTCTCTTTTTTTCCTTTTTTTTATTTTTTCTAGATGAGTTTTAGAAAGAATATGATCTTGTCTTCACTGGTTTGATCACCTTAATTTTTTCATCTATCTCATTGACCATTTCATCAAAAAGATCTGGTTGTTGTGTATGAACTGGTATGATACAACTTGGATGAACGTGTTCAATCAATTCTTTTAACTCCGGTCTTGATGCATGCCCTGAAACATGAGATCTTTGTAAGAGACGACGGGTCTTTTCATAACCTGGGTCCCGACAATAATCAGAGCTCACAATCTCATCTAATGAATATGATATTTTGAAGGTATCTAGCCAATGGATGAAACGTTCCTCATCAAGCTCCATCTCATCAGAGAAGGGTGCGCATTGAGCCTTAATGAACCGGGAGTGTGGTATGATCCCTTTTTCATTTGCTAGATCAAAAAGCTGATTGAGATCAAAATAGGAGATCATCATCACATATCGTTCAGGTTGTTTCTTGATATCCTCAGCAAGAAGCCCCTGTTCATAATGGGTGTTATCAGGGTTTTTTTCTTTTGGTGTAAAACCTAGTTCATGTTTTGTTGTTGTATAATCAGATGGAGAATATAAACAACTTCCTTTTCGTTTAAGGAACACCTTGACAGATTCATCGTTAGGATACAGATCTAGTTCATGTAGAAGATAGGCAAGTCGAGCGTTAATCACAAATATTCTATCTGTTTCTTTACAAGCCTTTCTGATGGTCTCATATCGTGTCGTATCCTTCCAACTGAAATCAACAAAGACCAGGCCAGAGGTATTTTTGATATCTCTTATTATTTGATCATGAACCTCTTCTTCTGTTACGATCCTGTCTGAATCAATCCGTGTTCCTTCACAGATCATTACATCAATGCGATCTCCAATCTTTTTTGAATATTGCTGTATGGTCATTGGATGAGTTCCATGAAAACGGATATCTCCCGTATAGAGGACCCGTTTTCCTTCAGATTCAACAATAAAACTTGATGCGCCAGGTACAGAATGGTCCTGTTCAATATGGGTTATTTGTAGATCATCTATCGATATGGTTTGCATATCTTGTAATGAGATACATGGTCTTTCAACAGGGTCTGTCTTTAATGTAGGACTTTTTGGAAATGCAGCTTTATCTGAGTACAGTTCAACATGTTTCGATCTAATGGTCAACGCTTCAGAGGTAAAAGATGTGATATCGTCTATTGCTTTTACAAGTACCTCTGTTATCTTTGAACAGTATAATGGGATCGATTCATGTAAATATCCAATCGCGCCAGTATGATCAAGATGTGCATGGGAGAGAAGGATCCCCTGTACAAATGGCCTCTTATATTTCTGAGTATAATCCTCAAAGGTGACTATAGGGGGTGTTAAATAGGGTGAGGATGCCTTTAGGAGTTTTGAGTATTTTGATTTTTCAAGTAATTCGATATCTTCAGGTATAAATGCATTTTTTCTATAGATTCCTTGTATCTTTGGGAGGGCACCAATGGTCAATCGATCATAGATCCCTGTGTTCTTTCGGGGTTGGAGGAAATCTGAGAAGAAATCTGATTCATAGCCCATACTTGTTCCAAAATCAAGGAAGATACGTGTATCTTTTTGTTGAAGGAGTATCTTGTTTCCACCTATCTCGTTGACCCCACCGTAAAATGTCAGTTCCATATGTTTCATCATTAATATGAACAATCATCTTTTATTGTTTTGGAACATATGCTATAGCATTGAAATGATGTTAGCATTTTGCTGAGGTCGATCATATTTTGTTGTTAATTGTATGTTGTTTTAGACATAGAATGTGAAGTTCATGATAAGATATGAACATGCTATAAGTATATAGAACAGGAGCCAAATATTGAAGTTCCATGTTTTTACATCATGACCATCCATTGGTTCAATTGGTGTCATATCGATAAAGACGCTCATGATGGCGAATACAAACATCATCTGAAGGATGACCGATGGGAAAATGAAGTTGAGGATAAATGTGGCCACGGCGAAGAGATAAAGTGATAGGAATATATAGAAATACATTTTTCCATATCGTTTTGTATCTTCTATATTATCATAGTAGGTATAGGATGCAAGAGAGAATGTATTGCCAAGGACACTACTTGCTATCGTTAGAACCGCACCAAAAGGCCAGAAGACATGCTCAGTCGGGATCTGTTTTCTTTTTGATACATAGACCCTTAATAACTCTCTTACCGTGAATATAAGACTTATAACTATTATGTTAATAATAAATAAGGTAAAGAACTCTGAGAGTTCAGATGACCAAGTCCAGCTCATAGCGGTTGAAAAAACAAGAACCGCTAAGATGATGCCGATAAGCTCCTTGAATATGATATTTTTTCTAGTGATTTCTGGTTTTGAATATCCTTTTCTCTTCCTTCGTTTTGTAATCTCGCGTTCCTGAACCTTCTCGGATGTAAAATCAAAGAAGAACTCAAAAACGGTATTTCCAAAGATATTCCATAAGTAAATGGCAAGAATGCTTGTAGCAGTTGCAATTACTGGAATATACTGTTTATCTATTAACCCTGAGAATGGTGATCGTTCTGCAGCTTTATTCTCAAGATTGTAGAATTCTGATGTAGTAAATATAACAAGGATATCCTTATCAACAGAGTTGTCGTGTCCAAGCATAAGTAGGAATGGTGATGAACAAAGATACTCATTTATTTCAACGTCATGGGATGAAAGAACCTCATTTGTATATTCATTTGTTTTTTGACTGCCGATAAGTACTAGAAGTGAATAATCCTGAATATCGGCTGATGCAACATTACTATCAGAAATCATTTGTATCTCATCGACATTTTCTAATTGGGATCTTACTAGATTTATGAGAAATCGATCCTGGATCGTAACAGTTTTTCCTTGAATAGCGATGATATCATTTTGTGTGTACGGATCGAGGAATGTTCTAAGTTTATCCCTTGCATTTGCTAATGAGGTGATTGTTGGGGAGTATTCAGTGTAATTGTTTGATGTACCGATGAGATAATGTTGATAGATCGTTTCTGAGGATAATGCGGTGTCCCAGAGGATGACATCATCGATTGATCCGTTGAATGGAAGAACACAATCAAGGAGGTAATTTCCTATTATGAGATCATTACCTGTGGAAAGATTGTATCTAATGGTGGTATTTGCAGGAGTTTCATCACCTATTTCCATGCCATCGATGTATAATCTTATACTTGATCCATCAAATGATCCTGCAACATGATGCCAGGTATCATCCCAAATTTCTGTTCCAGGATTAGATGATTTTATAGGGTTGGTTGGACCTAAGATATAAAACGAAAGTCCACCATTGCTATCTGTATAAAGACCATAGGAGGAATACTGGCAGTCTTGTGCGCCCTTTGAAATGATATAACCAAAGTTTCCAGGATTTGTGGCTTTTACCCAAGCTTCAACTGTCACATGTTCTGGTTCTAATAAATCATTGTTCTTGATAACTATTGTATCCACATTGTCATTGAACAAGGCGAACTGTGAGCCAATTTTACCTGGAGAACCATGTGTTGTCCCATTTGATATTCCATTAAGTTTGTTCTGTGAACTATCAATTACCTGGTTTGTCGTCATATCCCATTGGTATTGTTCTTCAAATTGCCAATAACCAATGATGTGGTCAGAATCTTCAGATATTAATATATCTGTTACATCCTCATTTGATTCGTCTACACATCCACTTATTAGAACTGAAGCGAACAACAATAGGATTATAAAAGATACCATCTTCAACTTTATTCTCATGTCTGTTTCCCCCAAGTTACTATATGATTATTCATGAAATCTCTAGATAGTGTTTTATGATCTAAATACTGGATTTGAAAAGGGTTTTATTTCTTTTACGATAAAACAAAGTGAATAAAGAGTGATGTGGATGAATTCTCATAAATTAAACGTGGAAAATCTTTTTCATTTTAAGATATATAAAGATGATTACCTTTAATAATAAATGTAAATCCTTTAAAATTATTCCGATATGTCCTTACTTGATATTCAATAATCATTTTAGTAAGGTACATAAATGATTATCTCTATGGAGATTTGAAATTATGGTGGAAAGGAAGGTCTATTATTCATTTCACGATATGCCCTCTTCACAAGGGATTACCCAGTCATATACAAGTGGATCGAGGCTACGATTTAGCAGGACTGAGGTTATGCATATTCTGATTGCCATTGGTGTGTTGACCGTAGCTTTCTCTTTTGCGATAACGCCGGGATATCCCTCGATGGTGGGGTTCTTTGAAGTTGTTGAGTATATTCCTTTAGCCTTTATTGCTATTGTAACTGCGTTCTTTTGTCATGAGATGGCGCATAAATATATGGGTCAGAAGTATGGATATTGGTCTGAGTTTCGCATGTTTCCAATGGGTTTACTTTTTGCATTGTTCTTAGGTGTTGCCTTTGGTTTTGTGTTTGCTGCACCAGGAGCCGTTCAGATTTTCGGTAATGCAAATCGTGAAGAAGAGGGTAAGATCTCAGTAGCTGGTCCACTAATGAATCTTATAGTGGCTTTACTCTGTTTGCCAGTGATGTATATTTCTTCAGATGTCATTAAAGAGTTTGTTTCGTTCATATGTTATATCAATGCTTTTTTAGCATTTTTTAATCTAATTCCATTTGGTCCATTAGATGGTGGTAAAATATTAAGATGGCGTTTGGATGTGTGGGCTTCTTTGATTGCGGTTAGCATTGGTCTAATTATTATAGTTCCTTTATGATGAAAGAAATTTTAGAAAAGAAATATCTTTAATGATCCTCCTTATGGAAAAGCTGTTATAATAATTTTCTTGGAGGGAGGGAGGGGAGAGTTATTGAAAAAAAGTGAAACCTTAGTATGGTTTGCGAATCTCTCCCCGCATATATATTGTATATTTTTTCTCATTAATAAATGTTTACCTATTTTAGGTTTATTTTTGGTAAAAAATTGGTAAATTTCTTATGATTTTGTGAATGTACTTTTTTATACAAATAAAACATCTTTAAAATATATTTCTTCTTGGTATCTTCCGAAGAATATGACTAAATAGGTTCATTTGAACATTTAATTAAAATTATTGTATTGAATGTAATATTTTAAAACATAGCTTAACATATGGTCAAGGGAACGGATTCTTATTTTTTGGAACTGTTGTATTACTCTCCAGTATTATTGGAGTTTTTTTTGTAGCAATCTTTTTACAATTTTTTCATCTTCCTTTCTATATATAACATTTCCTTTGATCAGTAAGTATCAGAATTATATTTATTAATGACAATAATATTTTTATATGGGTTGTTCATATCTCTTCTTCCCTTAATACGGTGAATGAACATGAGCACAAAATTCCAGGACCATATTGATCGAAGAGCAAGCGAAATCCGAGAAAGAGAACGACAGTTCAAAAAAAGAAAACGAAGTTAATAGGTTTTTATCATAACCCTTTTTCTTATATCACATTGATATCACTACATTTTTATCCTTGTAGTAGATACATATATTGTATCTTTATATCAAATGGAAGGTGTCAAAAATATCAAAAACCGTTTGGTTATGTAAAAACTGTAATTTTAGATTTGGGGCGCCGATGGTAGAATCAAATGGTCTACTCCTCCGATGTCCCTTTTGCGGTAGCAAACAGATTAAGCAAAAAGAGAACTCGGATGAATTATTCCCAAATATTGATTTTCTTCATTAAGCATCCATGATTATAAATGAGACTAATTCTCTTTCAAACCTCTCGTTCTATCCAGGATAGTATATCTTCATTATATTCAGAAAGCCAGATGTGACCTTCAGAAGGATCAAAAAGAAGAGTTGCATCAAACCCACATCGAATTAATTCATTATAGTAATGAGTACCACATTCAGGAGGAACAAAACCATCTGCACCACCATGAACAATTAATGTTGGAGAATGATTAACAGGAAACTCGTAAGGCATTGTACAATTAAACACTGGTCCATTATCTGTAAGTGTAATGGATTCAGCATTTGCGCCGGAATGAATAATGACTCCTGCGAACCGATCACCAAAGAAATGTGCTATATGGCTTGTCATAAAACCACCGGATGAAAAACCTGCACAATATATCCTCTCCCAATCAATAGGAGTATTCATTGTCCCTAACCATGTTAACATATTCTCAACAAGTTGTAGATCTTTTGATTCAGATATGTTCTTAGTAAAAACATCCCATGCTCTAGGTCCAGGTTGAATGGGGCGGAGTGATGAGGGGGCAATTACAATAAATCCTAAGTTCAATGCAAGTCTGGTAAAAGATGTTTGAGCTTTACTCCAAGTATTCAAACCGATAAACCATGAAAAAGGATGTTGAGCGGCACCATGAAATAAAAAGAGCACAGGATAACCTTCCTGCGAAGATACCTCTTGTGGTAAACTCCATAGAAAATACCGATCATCTAGTCGTTGAACGTTGAATTCTAAAAAGGGTAAAGAATCATAGGAATAATCCGATGACCTCACATCATTTGTACCAATAAGTTGAAATCCTTCAAACTGAGCCGTTTTACCATTTGTAATAATGAAGGGACTACATATTAGTAATAAAATGATTGCAAAATTAAACAATTTGATACTGAAGCTACCACTCATTACTAATTTATATGATTGAAGACATATATAAAAATACTTTTTTTAGATGTTATTAGGTATCGTTTGCCGAGATTAGGGCAAAAATCATTAAATAACAAGTATCTTTTAGGAAAAGATTAAATGGAAAAAATTGTGCATAGTGTTTCTCTTAATGTCTTTGAAAAACATGTGGAATGTCTTCCAGAACTCCAAGATGTCTTCCATCGTTTATTACCCATAGATTTTAAGAAGAATAAAATTCAGATACATCATCAACAATTAGAAGGTTTCTCAGGTATCATTCATTCTTTAACCCTTCAGACAACCTCCAATAGGCATAATGTTCTTCTGTTAGCGTCCCTTTTCACGCAATTTACAAAAAATGATAAGGAATTGATCGAGCATCAGAAGGAATCTAGACTTAACGATGAAGGAGTATTCTATATTCGGCTCGATAAATCGTTATTATTGCAGAATATTTTTCAGCTAACAGATGGGGGTGATTGTTTCCATATGAAGATCAAACTTGCAGCATATCCGGCAACCCGTGAACGATATTTTCAGAACCTACATAAGCTTATTACCATGTTCGACTGACAATAATAGTATGCTTCTTCTATAGCATATGAGCAGGAAACGAATCGAAATATGTTTGAAAAACGAGTTTTTTTATAGGAATGTTGGTGGTGAACCCACGGTTATGTATTCAATCTTTTCACTGGTGGTATTCTTTGCCTTATGTTTGATGGTGGAAACATGCCAAAGGACATCACCTTGCTTTAAATGATGAACGGTTTGACCGATAGTGTAATCCATCTCTCCTTTCAACATGTAATGAACCTCTTCTCCATCATGTTGATACCATCGAGATTCAGCATTTGGTTCAAGCTCAGACACAATTGCCTCCATCTTATCCGATTTTATCATCAATCGATAGATCTTCCCAGGAGCAATAACCTGCTTTAATTCAGAGCTCTTTCTCACAAAAACCATATTTCTATCCATCTTTTGTTCCATATTTTCCATAATACTCACTAATATATTAAAGAAAATAGGGATTATATACAATTTTCCATGAGAAATCATGATTGAAATAAAAAATTAATAAAATCAAAGAATTAATATAGCATTAAAAAAATTAAAAAATAAAAAAAAGAGATCAACGTTTAAAGCGTTGAAATCGAATCTCTTAACTCAGAAATATTTGATCGAATATCATTGATCTGCGCAAGTTTCTCCTCTTCAAATGAATCAAGTATATTATCAAGAGATGTCGTTGGAGAATAAACATGTACTGGTCTTCCCTTCCCTTGTTTTTTGAGATCTCTTTTCTCAACCCATCCTCTTTTCCGAAGTTCTTGCATTGCCACACTTACTTCAGGTTGACGAAGATCTGCTGCTTGTTCAATATCTGTTGAACGGCATTCCTCGACCTGACAGATGTACATCAAGGTCTTTGCAATGTTCTTTGGCATACCAAGTTGTGTGAAAAGCTCGACAACCCGGTCATCTTTTTCATCAAAAACGGTATTAGTCCTTTCTTTAATGTCCCATCACCTCACACGTGATATTATTAACAAACTATAAATATATTCCCAATATAAATCATCTTCGCTTTTTTTCGAATATTGAAAACAGATGATTTGTTTTAAATGATGTTTATAGAAACTTATGGTCCATTGTATTTGAATACCCATTCAATATAGTCCATGCCATCATCAACAAAAACTGGGGCGACATTAATTTCATTCTTACCATCATTATCACAATCACCAACATTTACAACAGCAAGATCTCCATAGGTCTCATCAATAACAGCTTCTTCCACATAGGTAGATCCATCCCACTGCAAGATATGAACTATATCGGTTCCAACACAAACCTCAGCAATACCATCATCATCAACATCACCAACATTCAACCCTTCGATCAACATACCTTCACCATCCCAAAACATGTCATAACTACAAACATATGAGTCTTCATCCCAATCAAAAAATGATACACGAGGCGCCACATAGCCAAAATGGATCTCATCAATACCATCACCGTCACTGTCTGCACACCATCCTCCAAATGGTGCCTCATTCCAACCACGGGTCTCTAAAAGGATTGTAGGTTCAAAGACCTCTTCTTGTTTGTTCCAGTCAAGTACTAAAAGCCTGTTATGATCCTCTGGCCCATTACCATAATTTGTGATACCGACAGCTATCTCATTCTCACCATCATTGTCAGTATCCCCGAGACCAGCCATAAATGCATAACCTGGATTAGCCTCATCATCATATACTGCAACCTTTTCAAGGACTCCCGAAACCCATTTGAGGATAACTATCTCAGGAACCGGGTTTTGACGACTTCCACCCCCACCACTCATAATGACCTCATTCTCACCATCATTATCACAATCGCCAACAAAACAATCACCATTACCACCACCATTCTTGAATATCCAATTGTTCAAACCAATAAGATTGTATTGACCGTTAGAATATTTATAAACCGCTCCATACCAGGTTGCAACAATCTCATTTTCCCCATCATTTGTAACATCACCAATGGCAAAGCCTCCTGCATCCGGTGGTGAAATACCCGTTAGAAGCTCACGAATCAGGAAATACCAATAAAACGGGCTGTGGAGTGCTGCTGACTCTTCATAGGATCTGGTTTGTTCATCCCATTCCATTACCTGAAGGGTTCCATCACGACCAGCGATAAGTAGCTCATTTTCCCCATCATTATCACAGTCTCCTATTGGTTGAGGGCCCTGAAATCGGCCTCCCGACCAATCAGATCCATAATTATGCTGCCATTGCACCTCATAGGGTGAGGTCTTTGAAACAGTAACTGTTCCAGCATGAGCAGTCGTAAGTATCATTATTCCAATGATCAAGAGCGAGATATATCGAATAAGAGACATTGATTCCATATTATTTTGCCCCCATATACTATATATCATCAGTGTTACATAAATTTATCCACTTCGATATTAATTATGCTCCCGTATCATTTACAACAATGTCACTTATTTGATGGAGTCTCAAATCTAGTATTTATTGAAAATAATATATGTATAGATCTCCTCCATCAAACCTTTGATCATCTCTTTCAATGATCCTGTCATTTTAACCTTAGGCATCGAAACTTGAAAGGGATCGGACCACTCACTTTCAATACCATTTATATCCTTTGCTTTAACCTTTATCTGAAAATCTCCCTCTTCATCCCATTTATGGGTGGCCTCTATCTGCTGACCAGATGAAAAAGGTCCGAACCATTCAATATCACCATCTCCCCATGAAAAACAATAATAGATATCATCATCCTCAGTGTCTGTTGAACTTGTTGTATACGTTTGCTCTTGTTGGATCCGTCCCGATATTGGCCCTTCCGGTGTTTCAGGTTTCATTGGAGGATTATTTGATATACAAGATTCAACACTGATATCTGGATTTCCGAACAATGATCCATGACAGAACGTTTCATATCTGAATACATCCCAAAGTCCTCTCTGATACATCTCAGAAAGTGCATATTGGTGGGCTTGACCTTGTGAATATTTACCGGAGGTCACTGAGGAGATAAAGAGATATTTAAACGATTGGTCACTTCCATCGCTGACATCATCCCACTTTGTCCGATAGGGTGTACCCTTATTTGCACCAAGAAAACCAATGGCGCCCTGTTTCATCATGCATTGACCAATATTTTCATAATCCGTGTCTGAATTACTACAGCTTGCCCCACTGATAATTGCAGGATATTCATCATTAAGAGATTGGCAGTCATCTACTGAGATGAACCCACCGCTACCATAGGGATTTCCGTGAGAATGCCAGCTAACAATACCATATGTTCCTTTTGACCATACATTTACAACATTAAGCCTGTTTAATACATAATCATAAGGGTAGGTGGAATCCCGCTGATACATCCTTGTCTTCATCCATGATTCCATCCAAGGGTGCATGTCACTGTTGACGCAATATTCCATAAATGTAGCACCATCAGTATTTTCATCGGGGAAATTCGCGAGAAGAAGGATGTTGTTCTTATATGATGGATCAGTGTTCTGTTCAAATACAACTGATTTCTCGCAGATATGCCTAACTGTATCTGGATCACTCCAGGGTATACGTCCAACGGTCACCTCGCTATAAAAATCAGTTTTATCATTGTTTTCTGCGTATCTATGATCTTGATCTGAATCCCAGGACTCATTATCCGGAAGTGATAATTCTGCATAATAGAAATCGGTCTCAACGGTTTCATCATTAAAGCTTAGTTTCTGTGATGTCTTTCTCATTGGAATGTCATCCCAATGACCAATGATACATACATCTCT
>Ga0180433_10010127_pt1 | contig 11405 bp, 8 predicted proteins | sample SS_ome_8_FD_132980 | JGI IMG/M metagenome (GOLD analysis project Ga0180433, IMG submission 132980) | Hypersaline lake sediment archaeal communities from the Salton Sea, California, USA - SS_1_D_1 metaG | ecosystem: Environmental > Aquatic > Non-marine Saline and Alkaline > Hypersaline > Sediment... | reverse complement strand
TTAAAGAAAGGAGATAGGCATTTTGGAGTCAGCAAGACCATATCCATGAGCCCTATCTGCAAGTTAGACCCTGGAAATGTCGCCATATCAGTTGATGCTGATGAGGATATAAAAGACTTGGTCGATGTAGCATGTCTGTTTGGATTTTAAATAAGGGCAAGAAGTAAAATATAGGGGCAGTTTAGTTATGGGCTATATATGCATGAGCGTAGATGGCAAGGAGACAGATGCCAGTCATGCTATTTTTCCTATCCTCAAGCAAGTTGATGCGATATGGAAGATGGTTGGAACTGGTTTTTTTATTTCTAATACAGGTATATTTGTAACAGCAAAACACGTTATCGAAGATGTGTTAGATAAAGATGGAAAGCCAATGTGCCCTATATGTGGGTTTCAATTATTAGAGGGTGATAAATACGCCATTCGCGATATCATCGGATGCCAATCAAATACAAAGTCCGATGTTGCGGTTGGTGTACTCAGGCCTATGACTCATAAAATAACCGCAGAGCCCCTTTATAATAAAATCATCCCTTTAGCGACGCTTCAGCCAAGAATTGGTTCGAGAGTAGTCACATATGCTTATCCAGAATCAACTGTCGAATTGGAAGAGCAGTTGCAAACTGTAGAGCTACAGGCGCGCTTCTATGATGGTAGATTGGAAGAATATTATCCTAATGGCAGAGATAGTTCGATGCTTCCTTTTCCTTGCTATAGGGGCAGTGTTCGGATACTCGGTGGAGCGAGTGGCGGTCCGGTTCTTGATGAGAAAAGTAGAGCGTTCGGAGTAAATTGTACAGGCATAGATGGAACAGACATTGGTTTCTTTGCGAGGATAAATGAGATTTTTGCGCTATCAGTTGGTGACGTCAATCTTAATGGTGTGCATCGTGACGAAGTAAGTATCATTGAACTTGCCGAAGGCAATAAAATCATATGTGACCCTCCTATCAACCGGAATGATATTTCAAAGAGGTAGGGCATTTCTTATAACGAGGATATAGGAGCTTCTGTCCGTATTTCGTTCGTCTAATACCAAATCGGAATTCATCCCTGAAAGTAGTTTGATGAGTGGTTGTATCGGGGAGCCATGTCTTCCTCTTATCAAACCGAGAGGTTGTAGAGCCGCCAGATAAGCCAGATTTTTGCTTATTTGGCGGCATTTTTATTTCTGGAAGATTCCAGAATGAAATGCTAATTTTAGACTTGTTTTCGTGGTAGGTAATTTTCTTGATTAGAAATCTAAGCAAGTCTCGCTGGTTCTCGAAAGACAGAGTGTCAAACACCTTGTTGAAATGCTTGAAGTAATTGGCAATGGTGTTCGGCGATATGACCGTACTACGTTCTTGTTCTATTTGAGAATTGATATCACGCAACTCTTGGTCGAGAATCTTTTTGTGTTCATCCAGCTTAATGAATTCATCTTGAAGGATTTCGATATTCTTGTTACCAATCACTGATTTTACTCTCGATATTTCGGTATCCAATTTACGCAGTGCACCATTGATACGCCGTTGCTCTTTCTTCAGCTCTGGCAGTCTGCTTTTAGAGAGCTTCAAGGCTTTGCCTATTACCTTGTCTATGAGCGTTCTATTCTCGGATAGGAATTTGATTCTGTTGATGATATTTTTTTCGAGAGGTCGTGCAGGAACCCTGCCTATTTTGCAAGCTGTTTTATCTCCATGTCCTACTTTAGTGCATTGATAATATAAATATTTCTTGCCAGTTTTTTTCTTGATAGTGTAGTTTGGGCTCATATATGATTTGCAATGCCCACACCATACTAAGCCGGGTAGGAGTAGGTTGTATTTATTTTGGCTTATAGACGTTTTACTAACGCGGTTTTCTTTGAGTATGTTTTGAACCTGCCTGAAATTTTTTTCTGTAACAATGCCTTTCCATTTAGCCTTATATTCTTTCTTGCCATCAAAAGTTCTGCCGATATAAGCTCGTTTTTTCAGCAGATTAAGCATTACACCCTTAGTGAATTTTGTTCCGCCTCTTTTTGCTCCTGATTTTGTTATCCAAGATTTAGTCCGATAGCCTCGCTTGTTTAGGTATTTAACCACTTCATTGGCTGATTGGCATTGGAGGTATCGTTTGAAAGCTATCCTGACGATATTCGATTCAGTTTTATTTATTCTAAGTATACCCTTTTCTTTTGGATGAAAATCATATCCGAGCGGGGGGTAGCCACCATGGAATAAGCCTTTAGAGGCACGAAAGCGCATTTTATCTCTTGTACGGTCGCCAGCTAATTCACGTTCAAATTGAGCGAATCCCACGAGGAGATTGATATACAATTTTCCGATAGGTGTGCTGGAGTCCAAATTTTCCTTAGTCGAGCAAAGAGCGATACCGTAATCTTGAAGCGTGTTCCATAAGTCATAGAAATCTTTGATGCTCCTTGTTAGTCTATCGAGTTGCCTGATAACAATCATATTGAATTTACCTTCTCTCGCATCAGATAGAAGGCGTTTTAAGGCTGGTCGGTTTAGAGTTCCACCAGAGTAGTTGCGGTCATTGTAATGTACTTTTATTGCTTGCCAGTTAAACTCTCGCTTGAACCTAATGAAATCTTCGCAGTGTTCTCGTTGAGCGGCAATAGTATCGTATTTTGACACCTCACCTTTTTCTTGATGGGAGGTTCTCGTATAGATGGCACAGATATATCTTTCTTGTGTATCGCCTTTAAATATGGTCATGGGTCTCCTTATGAATTGACTTCCATTATATACCAAAGTATAATAAAGAACAACATTATATAATTAGAACAGGAGGGAGTTATGATTATTACAGAACCGCTTATGACTATTCAGGAGGTTGCTGAGTTTTTGAAAGTGACAACTACGACTGTCAGGCGATGGACTGATTCTGGTCAGCTAAAATGCTATCGGGTTGGCAACAAGAAGGAGCGTCGATTCGACAAGCAGGAAGTTATAAAATACCTGAAAAGGGAGAAATAGAATTAGATATGACTAATGGAAATTGGAACGAAGAGCGGACCAGAAAGGAGCTGATAGATAAGTTACTTGTTCAGAGTGGCTGGTCTCCGATTGTGCCATACAAAGATGGCGAGCAATACAAAAGGGCTTCTGTTGAGGAGTATCCTACTTCATCAGGTCCGGCTGATTATATAATGTTCAATAATGCTCGTGCTGTCGGTGCTGTTGAAGGCAAGAAGGTTGCAGTAGCTCCTCAAAACGTCCTGCAGCAAGCACAGCGATATGCACGAACGATTCAGGACACGCAATTTAAACTCGGCGAATACAAACTCCCATTTATTTATTCTACCAATGGTAAAGTTGTTTGGTTTCAAGACCTTCGTCACCCCTTAAATCGTTCCCGTGAGGTCGCCAAAATTCATACGCCTGAAGCGATTGAGGAAATCTTATCAAAAGAGGATGAGGCTGCCAAGGCTTGGCTTCAGAATAATCCTATTGACAATGAATCTTTAAGGTCTTATCAGAAAGAGGCTGTTCAGGCTATCGAACAGGCTATTATAAAGCGTAAACGAAATATGTTGCTTGCGATGGCTACAGGAACTGGCAAGACTTACACCATGGCAAATCTTATTTACAGGCTGATGAAATCTGGCTTAGCTAAACGTATACTTTTTCTGGTAGACAGAAAGGCCTTAGCAGCTCAGGCCGTAACAGAGTTGGCAAGTTTTGAACCAGAGCCTGGATTGAAGTTCGATAAGATATATGAAGTGTATAGTCAGAAATTCAAGCGTGAGGATTTTGAAGAAGATAATAGCTTTGACCCTAAAGTATTACCTAATGAATATCTTACTAATCCTAAGAGCAGAGATGCTTTTGTTTATGTCTGTACGATTCAACGGATGCGTATCAATCTCTTTGGCAAAGAAGGCATGTTTGATGTTCGAGAAGATGATGAGGCAGACAGAATTGATATCCCGATTCACGCCTTTGATGTGATTATTGCTGATGAGTGTCATAGAGGTTATACAGCCCAGGAGGAAAGTAAATGGCGAGAGGTTTTAAAACATTTTGATGGCATACGCATAGGATTAACAGCTACACCGGCAGCTCACACAACGACTTTTTTTAAAGAAGTAGTATATCGGTATGATTACGAACGAGCGGTGAAGGAAGGATACTTGGTAGATTATGATGCCATTGCTATTAAATCCGATATTACTGTTAACGGAACTTTTCTTAAGGAAGGCGATGAGGTAGGCATAAAGAATACTGAGACCGGTCAGCTTGTGTTTGATACGCTTGAAGATGAACGGCAACTGGCGGCAGCCACAAACGAATCAGAATGGACCGCTCCGGATAGGAATAAGAAGATTGTTCAGGAGTTAAAGAGATACCTACTTGACCAAGAACAGGAGCTTGGGCATTTCCCCAAAACGCTTATATTTGCCCATAATGACATCGCACATACCTCTCATTGTGATATGCTTGTTGATATGTTTCGTGATGAGTTTAACCGTGGAGATGCTTTTGTTCAGAAGATAACTGGTAGTCCTACAGTAGATAGGCCTCTCCAGAGAATTCGTGAGTTTAGAAACCGTCAGGAGCCGGCTATTGTGGTTACTGTAGACATGCTTTCAACTGGTGTTGATGTGCCGAAGATAGAAAATATCGTATTCTTACGGTCAGTAAAATCCCGAATACTTTTTGAGCAAATGATGGGTCGAGGGACCAGGCTGTGTTCTGGAATAAGTAAGACCCACTTCACGGTCTTTGATTGCTTTGGGGGAACGCTTCTGGAGTATTTTAAGCAGACAACAAGCATTACCGCCGAGGCAGCGGCAAAGCTGACTGTAGGTATTCGAGAGCTTGTTCAGCGTATAGCCGATAATCAGGATAAGGCCTACAATAGTAACGTTCTATCTAAAAGACTTCTCAGGATATCAAAGAATATTACTCAAGACAGTCGAAATAAGTTTAACCATATCTTAGGCAAAGATATTTCTGAATTTGCATCGTCGCTAAAAGAGGAGCTGAACAAAAATTGGATTGAGACAATGAGAATTATTCAGAGTGAAGCCTTTTTCGATATGTGTGACAACTATGAAAGGCCAAAACGCACATTCATCATTGCTGAACCAGCAGTTGACCATGTTACTTCTGAAGTTTTGTTTCGTGCGGCTGACGGAAGTGAATTAAAACCAGATGATTATATTCAGATGTTTGAAAAGTTTATCAAAGAGAATCCTGAGCATATTGAAGCATTAGAAGTGCTATTAAATAAGCCTAAGGATTTCCATACCAAGGAACTCAAAGAGTTACGAATGAAGTTAGAAATGAGTCCACTGGATTTAAAGGATAAATTTAGTGAACGCAATTTAAGGCGGGCTTACCATAAAGAGTTAGCTGATATCATATCAATAATCAAACACGCTGCGACTGGTGAAGAAATTCTCACTGCAGAAACAAGGGTTCATAAAGCCTTTGATAAGATAACTCAAGGTAGACGGTTTACCCCTGAGCAAACCAAGTGGCTTGAACTTATTCGTCAACACATGGTGGCCAATCTGTTGCTTGAGAAAGATGATTTTGATTTATTACCGATATTCACTCGTGAGGGGACCAATTACAATCAATTAAATAAGGTATTTGATGGTAAATTAAATGACCTTATTGCAGAATTAAACGAGGCGGTGTTAGCATGAGCGATGTTGTAAATAAGCTGTGGGGATTTTGCCACACGTTACGCCACGATGGCATTGATTATGGAGATTATATCGAACAGCTCACATATATTCTGTTTTTGAAAATGGCTGAAGAAAAGGGAGCTGATATACCTAAGGAATACGCCTGGAGTGTTCTTAAGGAGAAATCCGGAACAGACCTTACTGATTTTTACGCGGATACATTGAGAGCTCTTGGTAAGCAAAAAGGGGTTTTGGGTGATATATATGGCGGTGCTGTTTCTCGATTTAGCAATCCGGTGAATCTAAAGCGATTAGTTAATCTTATCGATGAGACTGAGTGGACAAGGCTTAACATAGATATAAAAGCTGCTGCTTATGAAGGGTTACTTGAGAAATCAGCTTCAGAGGGTAAGAAAGGCGCTGGTCAATACTTTACTCCTCGGATTCTGATTCAATCTATCGTCAGATGCATGAAGCCCGACCCACGCAAGATTAAGGATTTTACTATACAGGACCCGGCAGCTGGAACTGGTGGATTTTTAGTCTGTGCTTATGAATGGCTGATAGATATTACTAAGGGCAAGCTCGACCGTGACGATGCTAAGAGAATATTGACCAAGACTTATGTCGGAACAGAGCTTGTTCCACGACCGAGGCGGTTGTGTCTTATGAACTTATATCTGCATGGCATACATGCTAATATCGCCTTAGGAGATTCGATTTATGAACCTATTAAAAGTTCAAGATATAACTGTGTACTTACAAATCCTCCGTTCGGCACAAAGGGTGCGAATCAGGCTCCTGCCAGAGATGATTTTACTGTATCGACTTCTAACAAGCAGATAAATTTTGTTCAGCACGTAATGAATATACTTAAACCTGGTGGTAGAGCAGCAATGGTTTTGCCGGATAATGTATTATTTGAGGAGCACGCAGCCAGAGATGTGTTTGAGATATTGATGCAGGATTGCGATTTGCACACTATTCTTAGACTTCCTCGAGGAACATTCACCCCATACTCTCCTGGGGTTAAGGCGAACGTTATCTTTTTTACCAAGGGGTTGAAGACTCAGAATGTTTGGATATATGATGCTCGGACGAACGTTCCTGGAATTACTAAGAAAGACCGACCATTAACTTCAGAACATTTCAAGGATTTCGAGCAGTGCTATGGAAGCGACCCAAATGGTCATTCCAAGAATTCTCGTGAAGAATCCGAGCGGTTCAGAAGATTTACCAGAGAGGATATTAAGAGTCGGAATAACAACCTTGATATTTTTTGGCTCAAGGAGGAAGGTATTGATGAATCTGGAAAGCTTGCTGACCCGGAGCATATCGCCTCCGATGCAGTCGAGCATTTGCAAACGGCTTTAGATGAGTTAAATGATTTGGTGATGGAATTGAAAAACAATAAGGACTAATCTTAATGGATGTAGATGGTGTTGCCCTGCCGGATAACTGGGTTTTAACAGAATTCGGAACTCTATTCAAGATACAAGGGGGGACTCAGCCACCTCGTAGTCAACATGTATCTAAGAAGAAGAATGGATATGTTAGATTTATACAGATTAGAGATTTCGCCTCAGATGAACACATAACTTATATACCTGACACAGGTAAATTAAAATACTGCCAAGACGATGATATTTTAATAGCAAGGTATGGTGCATCTTTAGGGCGTATTTGTCGAGGCAAGTCAGGCGCATATAATGTAGCTTTAGTTAAGGTTTTATTTGATAAGAAACAGATTGATGCAGATTGGGTTTATTATTTGCTTCAGTCTCCTTGGTTTCAGGAGCCGTTGTTTCAAGTTTCTCGTTCAGCTCAAGAAGGGTTTAATCAGAGTGAATTATATCCTCGGTTGATACCACTTGCCCCTTTACCGGAGCAGCGACGGATAGCAAAAGATATTACTATTAAGACATCTCGTGTTAGGGCTGTACGAGAGCAATTAGGTTTGACTCAACCCCTTCTTCGGAAATTCCGTCAATCAATCTTCGCTAAAGCGTTTTCTGGTGAGCTGACGAAAGATTGGCGTGAACAACAAACCGATTTAGAACCAGTATCGGCATTGCTTGACCACATCCGAGTCGAACGCAAGAAGTTGCTTGGCAAAAAATATAAGGAGGCTCAGTCGGTCGATAAGTCTGACCTGACTAAGTTACCTATGGGGTGGGAGTGGGTTAGGTTAGGCGAAATATGCCTTCTTAACCCAAAGCACAAGGCAGATTTAATCTCAGCCAATACGGCTGTCACATTTACGCCTATGCCTGCGATAGATGCCAAGCTTGGGGAGATAGTTGATTATCAAGAGCGTCCATTTGATAAGGTGAGAAAAGGATACACTCATTTTTCAGATGGAGATGTGTTATTTGCCAAGATAACTCCTTGTATGGAAAATGGTAAGGCTGCTATCGCACGAAATCTAAAGAACGGTATAGGTTGTGGGTCGACAGAGCTTCATGTATTAAGACCATTATTGGGAATAAGTGCCGAATATATTTATTATTATGTTAGGCAGGAGATATTCAGAAAAAGAGCCGAGGCAAACATGACTGGTACAGCTGGTCAGTTGCGTGTGCCTGTAGATTTTATTCGAGAGCATATTTTTCCATTGCCATCGATAAAAGAGCAAGCATATATTGTTGGAGTTCTCAATAAGGCTTTAGAGCGAATGAATCTCATAGAAGGATTGGCTGATAAAACATTATTGGAATGTGAGCGACTCCCTCAAGCCATACTCGCCAAAGCCTTTCGCGGTGAATTGGTTGAGCAAGACCCTAACGATGAACCAGCGAGTGTATTGCTTAAAAAAATAAGGGAGAAGAAAAAATGAAAATTGATTGGACGAGTATATGGACGTGGCTTGGTATAACATCATTGCCGGTCTTGATAGCGTTTTTATTGAATCTTGGGAAAATCCTTTCTTGGCTCCGCAATTTATGGCGTTGGTTTCTTAAAAAGTTAACTCGCTATCGACCCAAAACTCCTAAGGAGACTATGAGATTAGTCGTTCGTCCTCATCAATGTCGGTGGAGCATGGGTTCTTCTGGTGGCGAGCCTGCTATGCAGGTTGTATTTTGTTGTCACTTAACCAATATAACTGACCAAGCAATCAAAGTATGCGGGGCAAGAATTAGAAAGCCGAAAGTAAATGGACATGTGATGGTTCGTCATTCAAGTCAAGATTTATATGGAGGATATCCTGTTTCTCCTAAGTATACAACTGAAGCTGTGGCAGATTTCTGGATAAAACCACCTATTAGAAAAGCGGGAGAACCATTGATTCTTGACCTTGAATTCATTGACCAATTTAATAATATCCATAGAGTAAAAAAAGTAAGCTTTCATTCACCGAGACCTAAGAGAAAAGAGATAGAGCCAACTATGGAATCCATAGTAGATATTAAGAATCCAATAGAAAAAGAAATTGTTAATATTTTACAAAGCGAAGTCCATCGCTATAAGGATTGTGGTCGTAGAAGTGGAGGATTGGGAAGTGTTGAGTTAACTTATCGAGGAAGAAAATTTACTGGTGTAGGAACGGATTGGAGAGAAGCCAACTCTTCAAAGCAGCAGTCCATAGTTCCTGACCCGCAATTTGCAAGCATAGATTCTGATAATGGAACAGTACTTTTACGATATCATCAAACGCTGGATAAAAAACAGCAAGAAGATTTTTTAGATAGTTTAATAGCACGAATATCCAAAGACAAGGGTTATGCGCAGATAGGATATTTTTTCCTTTTCTTAGGACATCGCATGGGTTGTTTAGAGAAGATATTGAAGAGAGCCAAGAGCCATCTCCAGGGAGATGCGGCATATGGTTTTAGCGACTTGCTTCGCTTGCTTGATGGGCTATTAAAATATGAGTACACTAAATTTACAACAGAAGAGCTTGACGTCGTCGAAAAATTCCTTGTGGGCGTAGAAGAGCACTCCTTTAGAATTTCAGAGAGAATAAAAGCTATACGCGCATATATCCTTTCTAAGAAAGTAAATCCTCATCAGTAGCCGTTATAAACTTGACAGTTAGTTATTTTTAGTATATACTAATTAGTAAATACTAATAGGAGGTTTATATGGTTATATGTCTTGGTGAGCGATTCTATGTCACTTCAGAATTCCTCGAAAGCGTTAAAGGGCTTAGTCAGAAGATGTTTGAATATCTCCGAGACACTCTTAAGCTTATACCTTCACCCATTAAGATGAGTGAAGGTAAAGGTATTGTAGCTCTTTACCACGAGAGTTCTGTTAGATTTCTTAAGAGAGTGCTAAAAGAAAAGAGGTCAGGTGTCACCTACAAGGAAATCAAGCATAAATTCAGAGATGAGCTCGTTCAGATTTTTTCTGAGGGCGAATTTTTACGTAGGCAGTTTGAGATTTTAAAGCCGTATATAACCACTCATAGCCATGGTTTGATGGCGAGAAACCAGCCCGACATTTTTATTAAAAATAAACATAATGCTATTAAGATAGAGATAGGGGGTAGGGGGGTAGCGGAGAATATCGTAGAGTTAAAGAGAGAGCTTAAGGGAGATATGAAAAAGTGGGATGGTAAGTCTATATCATATCTTAGTAAGTTAAGATATAAAATTGATGAGTTGGAAAAGGCCGTAGCAATTGATAGGGCAAGAAAAACTTTAAGCTGGGGAATTTCTGATTGATATGGTGGACAAGGTGGACAAGTTGGGTCCAAAATGGTGGAGAGACGAAAGAGGAATCAACGTGCTAACACAATTTTCTCCTGAGATTCATATAGATATCGATTTTAATTTGACGACTGATGAATATGACAACTATATCATGATGATTCAAGACCGTAGAGCATCAAGGGTCCAAAGAGCAGTAAGTCTTTATTTTGCTGAGAAGAAGACTCTACGTGAAATAGCTAAAATTGTAGGCGTGTCAAAATCTCAGGTGCATAAAGACCTTAGAGGGTATAGAAAGAAATTTCTGAGCAGCATTAAATTAGACCTCGATTTGCATCAACGAGCTTTTGGTTTGCTGGTTGAGTTGACGGAACAGGTCGATAATCGAATAAGAATATTGTGGTCTAAATATCAGGAGCTGGAAGAGTGCTCACGTGTCTTAGATACTGGTATCAGACGGGCGTATAGCAGATTAGAGCAGAATCCAAGAGCAAGGATGCGAAATATTGATGCCTTGAGAGAAGAGGCGCGAGAAAAACGAATCATTATCGATTCGCAACGAAATATTCTTTCGCAATTACGTATTGAGACTCAGCAAGCATTAAATATTTATAATATGTTTGGACTGTGCAGTAAAGAGGCTGCAGATTTAGCTAATAAAGGCGAAAGCTATATCCAAAAACAGATTGAAGATGTTACGAGGGTAATGCGTTTGACGATAGCGGTGGTTAAAGATGAAGTCGAGGATATTGATAGACGGAAGAGAATCTTTAGTAGGGTAGCCCAAGCATACAAGCGGTTGGCGATACTCGATAAACAAAAGCAGTATGACCATGATGAAGATAATGAATTCAGGATATAATTCAAAGGAGAGGCTTGAAAAAGTAGTTGAGATATTGTCACAAGGGACCATGGATTTAATAAAGGATACTGAGTATCGATATACGCAGGCCTCCCTGATGGGTTTATCGAGCGACAAGATAGCTACAGTTGAGATATCGTTAAAGAAAGGAGATAGGCATTTTGGAGTCAGCAAGACCATATCCATGAGCCCTATCTGCAAGTTAGACCCTGGAAATGTCGCCATATCAGTTGATGCTGATGAGGATATAAAAGACTTGGTC
>Ga0180433_10010126_pt1 | contig 11405 bp, 9 predicted proteins | sample SS_ome_8_FD_132980 | JGI IMG/M metagenome (GOLD analysis project Ga0180433, IMG submission 132980) | Hypersaline lake sediment archaeal communities from the Salton Sea, California, USA - SS_1_D_1 metaG | ecosystem: Environmental > Aquatic > Non-marine Saline and Alkaline > Hypersaline > Sediment... | reverse complement strand
CACCTTTTACTTGTGATGTCCTGCCAATATGAATATGTGCTCCATCTCTTCATCCCTGAGACATTCTTCTTATCACAGGTTTTCCTTTTTGTGTGATATAGTTCTTATATTGCAGGCTTGAGGAAGGCCCTTCTCTAGGACTAGGTAAAAGCCTCTTTGGTTTAGTATTATGAAGGTTCTGTATGAAGGCCACCAAGCACAAGACGTAGGGTCAGATCAGATTTTCCCGTTTTAGCTTAAGGCTGATTTGGGTAAAAATAGCGGGTGGGCTTACTGATTTTACAAAAAACAGTTTAAACATTATCGGCTAGGAATACATAGTTAATTATGCCTAGCCTAATTTTCCTGCCCTATCTTGTTTTGATTAAATCACTTTTTTAACTACGCGCCTTTTACACAGCTCCACTTTACACATACAAACAATGATTGCCTTCGTATGATTTTTTTTCACAAAAAGGCAGCCCTTATAAACAATTTCAAACCCAGAAAGCCTTCTTTAGATCAGTGAAATCTGATGCTGGGCCTTCATATTTGTTCCTCCCAAGCTCAAGAACATAAATGTAATCAGAAATTTTGAGTGCTTTACGTATCTCTTGGTCCACAAGAAGTATAGTCATCCCTTCTTTGTCGCGAAGATTTGTAAGCATATGATAGACTTCGGCGGAGAGAATTTTGGATAATCCTGCCGTAGGTTCATCTACAAGCATAATTTTTGGTTCAGACATTAGTGTACGACCTATTTCCACCATTCGCTGTTGTCCTCCAGAAAGTTCTCCTGTTAGTTGTTTTCGTTTTTCAAACAACACAGGAAAACGTTTATAATTTTCCTCAATTTTTTCATTAACTCTTTTTTTGTCCCTTTTGAAAGTCCACGCGCCAAGTTCCAAGTTTTCTCGCACGGACATTTGCCTAAAAATTCCAGGTTGCTGTGGAATATAGGCCAACCCCATCTGAATTCGTTTATATGTTGGTATGCCAACAATCCTCTTTCCTTCAAATAGAATTTCTCCTGCATTGGGTTTTAAAAAACCAAAGATGGCTTTTAAAGCAGTCGATTTACCTACGCCATTAGCCCCAAGTATCGTTGTAATTTTTCCTTTTTTTACGGCAAGATGCATACCTTGGATAATATTAAGATCCTTGGAGTAGCCTACATATAGGTCATTAGTCTCTAGTATTGCTTGATTGTTTGTTTTCCGTAGCTTTTCGTTCATTTTGATATCCTATAAAACACTATTCTCCATCTTCATCTCTACTAAGATAGGCCTCAATAACAGCCGGCTGTTCTTTAACAACCTCAGGGATGTCATCGGCTATAAGATAGCCGTTGTGGAGTACAAGGAGGCGTTTACTGAGTTTGAAGATCGTATCCATGTCATGGCTAATAATGATAACCCCCTTTCCGTTGCCATTAGCTCTCTGTATATATTGAAATATAATTTCTCTCAACCTTGGATGAACCCCAGCGAATGGTTCATCTAAGATCATGATGTCTGGATTGAGCATGAAAAGACGCCCCATTTCGAGAAGCTTTCTCTGCCCCCCAGAAAGTACTTTGGCATATTCGTCACGTAAATGTTCTATTGTCAAAAACTCTAATATTTCCATGGCGCTCTTTTTGAAATCATTTTTATTAGCCCCTGGATTTTTTGCAAGAGCTGGCACATAAAGATTTTCCAAAACTGTCATTCTGTTAAGCGCACGCGTTACTTGAAAAGTGCGCCCAATACCTGCCCGGGCAATTATATAAGGTGGAAAGGGATCGATACGCCTACCGTTCAGGTAAACTGTGCCGCTTGTCGGCTTGATAAGTCCACCAAGTATGTTGACCAATGTAGTCTTGCCAGCTCCATTGGGCCCTATTAAACCAAGCAACTCTGGGCCTTCAACTTGAAAAGTTAATCCTTTCAAGACTTTTAGCCCACCAAATGTTTTTTTGATATTGTTAATCTCTAGTTTGATCACTTCTCGTTTTCCTCTTTGCTCCCCTGATCAGTCAAATCAATTTCAGGTATTCTGTGCTTGCTTATTGATTGCTTTTTTCTGGCTAAACGAGAGAATTTAAAAATCAGTGGCTGAATAAGGCCATTCTGCCAGAAACGCAAAGTAAGCATCAAAAGCAACCCAAAAAACACCAGCCTCCAAATAGACATGTCGATGGTTAATGATCCAATCGTGAAATCGTTACGTAAAAATTCAAGAGAAAAAGATATGATAATTGCACCTATAGCTGCACTAATAATATTCTCTAAGCCACCGATAACAGCCATAGCTATAACAATACTCATTTGTAAAATAATCAGCATATTAGGTGTAACAATGCAAATGTAATGTGCGTTTACTGCGCCTCCCGCAGCTGCCATCATTGAGCTTATGACAAAAACAAGAATTTTATATCGAACAGTGTTAACTCCAAGTGTTGCTGCTACTTCTTCATCTTCTCTTAGGGAACGAATGAACAAACCGAATCTAGAATGTACTAGCCAAAGCATAACAGCTAAACATAGGAGCAGCAAAAATAACATGACAAAATAAGGTGGGATTTTGTCAACGGCGGTATAGGCCTTACCGAAAAGAGTCAAGCCATCAGGAAATAATGGCTTTACTCGCAGCCCTGCCTGTCCACGAGTAATTGAAATCTCGGCGCTAATGGCAGCACGCAGGATCTCTGAAAATCCTATGGTGAACAGAGCCAGGTAAGCGGCTCGCAGTCGTAAGACCAATGCACCAACCAAAAGACCAAAAACACCGCCTAATATAATACCCAGTAAAATCCCCCAGAAAACAGAAGGCTGACTGACAACAACGTCGGTTGGCCATGCTTGCTTAGCCAAATCAAGACATGTTAGCTTTTTTGTGGTGACTCCGATGGGATCAAGGAAAAGCATAAACACGTTGCCCAACTTGAACCCACTGCAAAATCGTGTAGGAGCACTCGAAAGATAAACATAATTGGCGAATAGCCCAGAAGAATAGGCACCGATGGCCATAAAAGCCATATGTCCAAAAGAAAATTGGCCAGCATAGCCCCCGAGAAAGGACCAGCTTGATGCAAGGATAGCGTAAAAGAATGCCATAATCCATAAGTGCATCAAATATTCATAATTTGAACCTGTATAGATAAACGGGAAAATAAGCAAGATAACAACGATACACAATCCAATGATGTACGGAATTCGTTTTTTCATTCTCTACGCCCAAACAATCCGGTTGGTTTAAGTAACAGTACCATTATTAGAATAATCATCCCGTATGCAGGGATATAAGCGCTGGCCCTCGTTATGTCCGGAACACATCCCACTCCCAAAGCTTCGATAACTCCCACCAATAGACCACCGAGAAAAGCGCCAGACAAAGACCCTAATCCACCCAGCACTATTATAACAAAGGATCTGAGTGCGGGTAGCATACCTACCTGGGGTACCCAGGAAAAAGCTTGCACTAATGTTGCCCCTGAAACTGCTGCTAACATTCCACCGAGTGCAAATGCCAGCGTGTTCATTGTGTTAGGGTTAATGCCAGCAGCAGCCGCTGCTTGGCGGTCTTCGCTAACTGCTCGAAGTGCTTTTCCCGTCCAAGTGTGGTAAAGAAAGAATAATAAAAGGCCGAGCATGATTACAGAAACCAATGCTGCAATAAACCGCGGATTAGAAATTGATAAGGTATCAAATAATAACAAATTTCCCTTGCTGGATTTTATTAACCATGGGTCATTGACGCTTGGAATTCTCAGAATAGGGAAATCAAAGAACCGCCGTGCTTTTACAGGGTCGGCGCCTGCAATTGCCTGGACAAAGTACTGAAGGAAGAAAGAAAGCCCAAAGGTCACCAATATGCCATATTCAATAGGTCTTTGGATTCTGTCTTTATTTATGGGCTGCAAAAAAATTCGCTCAAAGCTTACACCAATGGCAAAAGTAATAATGCAGGCGGCCATAAGCCCTAGAATTGGTGAGCTCCCAGGAAACCAGGTGGTTGTAAAATAATAGACAATCATGCCGCCAATCATATAGAATTCACCGTGGGCAAAACTCACGACACCAATTATCGAGAAAATAAGTGATAGCCCTAATGCCATGAGACCGTATATGAATCCCATAATCAGGCCGTTTGTAAAAAGGGATGCCAAATATTTCCCACTCGTAACACACAAATTGTCAGGATCAGCACGCGCAAATCCCCAGACAAAAATAGCAATAATAAGGAGGGTGGAAAGTACGGTCCAGATAGTTCGCAATCGGGGGGCAAAATACCAGAGAGGTATAAGTCCGAGTGGACCTGTTCCTCCTCCTATGCTAGCACCTGCAAGCCCTGCCTGGGAAACATCGAGGTTTTTACGAAAATAAACGCGGGGGCTAACGATACCTCCTATTGTTCCCCAAAAAATGATCCATAAAACAACACTAAAAAAAATTCCTGGGTGTTCCATTGCAAGTATCACTTATTGGCTTAAAGTAAGCTGAGAACACATCGAAAATAAGGCCAGGGATGTCTCAGCTTACTTAAAATGGTTATTTGGCGTTTACAAAGATAGGCTTGCCCGTCTTATATCTCTCTGGGTAGACTACGGGTGCTTCAGTTGAGAGCTGCCCTTTTTTCTGATACTGGAGCATGGTAATTGCAGGTTCTGGGAACTGGTGCCACCACTTAGCATCTAAATTGTTATTCTCAGGCGGATTTGTACTATTATAAGGAAAAGTGATCTCTCCAAGGGCGCCCACGTACTTTACCTTCTCAAGGGCTTTTACGATACCTTGAGGATTAGTGGCTCCCGCTTTATTAATGCCCTCCGCTAGTACGCGAACCGCGTCATAGGCTTCAAAAGCGTAAGACTCGGCTGCCTTTTTTCCAGTCTTTTTTGTGTATCTTTGCACAAATGACTTTGCGAGGTCGTTGAACAATTGCGGTGGAATACCAATACGCATCATAAAGGCATAATTTCCATCCGGGACGTTAGTCCAATATGATTTGCTTTCAAGTGAAATCTGATCACAAATCATGGGTATATCTTCTGGTCCAATACCAGCATTTGCTGCCTGCTGCGTGAAGTTGTAACTAGCTTCTCCTGTTAATATCACTATAATCATATCGGGGTTTCCTGCCTTCATACGTTGAATAATGCTAGTAAAATCTTGATTGCCTATGTCAACCGTAAACATAACAGCCTCAATGCCAGCATTTTCTAATACCTCAATAGATGCCTCTGCATTAGGTCTCCCAAAATCAGTATTTTCAACGATCATAAAGACTTTTTTTACACCAGGAACTGTCATTGCAAATTTCGCCTGAAATTTTGCTACTTCAGAACTCAAGGGTGCTATCCGAAAAGCTTCAGGCAACTTTGTATTAGTGATTTCATCACTCCATGTTTCAGAAAAAACTACTGGAATACCGTGTTTGTGGGCAACTTGTTCAACTGCAAGGCCAACAGAACTGTGATACATACCCGCCAAACCAACGACTTTGTCTTGGATAATGAGTTTTTCACTTACAGAGGTACCCTTTTCTGGCAAACCTTCAGTATCACCAACAACTAGCTTTGCCTTGCAGCCAAGAATACCGCCACTAGAATTGATATCTTCGATAGCAATGTCCATAGCATCCCTCATTGCTTCACCGCCTGTGACTGCTCCAGGTGCTGAAAGCGGTACCAAGCCCCCTATTCTTATTTCGCAATTCGCTGCCGAGAGATTTTCTTCGAAGGCTAAAAGTATGGCAATTGGCAAAATTACCAAAAAATACAATATGCTGTCTTTTCTCATTTTTTCCCTCCATCTTTTAGGTTTACAATGTTAGGGTCAAATACAAAACCCTAATAGCTTATGGCATGAAACTATCCTTCAGTTTCAATATTCATTCTCTCAAACAGCTCTTCAGTCCGTTTTAATTTATCAATAGCCTTATCTCCTAATGACTTTACCAGTTCTGAAAGAAGAGCCTCCATATAAATAACCAGTGAGACCAGAGGTGTAAAAAAGTAAGGACCTTTGCTTGAAACGATCAGCGTGTTTTTTGTTTCAATGGCAATTGGAGAAGAATAGGAATCAGTGATTGTTACGAGTTCCGCTCCCTGCCTTTTTGCTTCTTGACATGCTATTATGGTGTTTTTTGTGTAAGGCTTGATACTGATAGCCAAAAGCAAATCTCCCTCCCCAAGATGAGCAAGGTCCTCAGCCAAGGTGTAACCAGAACTCCCAAGTATCCTGATATTGCCGCTGATTAATTTGAAATAATATTCAAAATAGAAAGCCAGTGTAAAGACACTGCGAAGCCCAAGAATTGAAATACGGTTAGCTTTCAAAATTAAACTGACTACATTTTTGAATTTTCTTTTGTCAAATTGATCCAATGTAGCGATTACATTTCCCCATTCTTCGTGGACGACTTGCTGCAAAATTGAATCAGCAGAATTACTGCGTGTTGTTGAGGACTCAAGAAAGTTTCTCACTTGGGTGCTATAAAATGATGCGCCTTCCCTTACATAATCTCTAAAAATTTGCTGGTAGTCAGAAAAACCCAAAAAACCCAGTCTCTGGGCCAATCTTGTTACTGTGGAAGAATTTGTACCATGCTCATTCGCAATTTGTGAGATGGATTTAACCGCCACCTCAGCTGGTGAGTCTAACATATATCTGAAAATCCTTAACGAGACGAGGCCAAAATGTTTTTGGCGACCTGATTTTATAATCTCTGCATACAGTTTTCTCAATTCATCAAGATTTTGTGGAGGTTTATTTGCCATTGTTGATAGTAAAAAGTATTTCAGTTAGTTTTTTAAGTGTCTCAAGATTAAATGTTTTCTCTTTCCTTTGAGCCACATATACGTTCATAAAAACAGTATCTGATTTTAGGCTAAACACTACTGTAGCAAGGTTATTTTCTCCATCTGGATCATTTGGATCTGACCGATAAACAGGTAAATCGGGATTAGCAGTACTCCAAAGCATACGCTTGATTTCATTGGGGCTAGTGGGAAAAGGATTATTTTTAAACAGTTCGTCAATACAGTCTTGACGTGCTGCTGAAGATTGGGTTATCAGTTGCTTCGCCCTATCAAATCGTGGATGAATAAAATGGTTTGCATGGCCGTAAACCGAGTGAAGCGGCAAGATGCTTACAGCTTGAGGAGTATACTCAATACTAAGAGCTTCTTTATGTCCAACCTGGGCGATAAGATGATGGAAACTGCCTGATCGATCACAGCTTTTAATTACGGATATTGCATCATCTAAGCTGCAGGAATCTAGTATAGCCCTGGACAAAAGCTGACGAGGTACACCAATACTGTGTTCCAGACTCCGTATGTTGTTGATTACCTGGATTAGACCAGCGCTATTCAGTGCGAATGCATGCCCATTAATTGAAGCCGGATAAGTGAAAGATATGTAACCAAGCTTGCTACCTTCAGGGTCCCTTTTAGAAATAAGCCATTCATTGCGGAATCTGGGATCGCCATCCTCATTATGTCCTATAAGCAAGCTTTCCATTGAAGGAGCAAAAATACTAGTGCAGCCATCGTTTATCAAGGGATAAAAATCCCCTCTGCAGTTCCAAAGGAAAATATTAGAAAATGGCAAATTGCAACCATCGGCAATACCAATCAGTTCTTCTATATATTGAGGGAATACAGAGCGAGCCATGCTTTCCATCTTTTTTAATTCACCGCTACCTATCCAATTCTTCAAAAGATTCCATTGTTTGGAATGCAATACATAATTATGCATTACCTTCCTAGAATGCTCACCAAGTATAAAGCCAGCTTGATAATTATTTTGAGGTAAAGTGACTTCGCTATACATTATTCAATCCGCATGGTTTAGTAATTAATTATCATAAGCTATTTGGCATGTCAACAACTTTTTGTGCATGACCAAAATCCACGCATTTTTTTTTGCATGGATTGCATCATAGTTCTGAACAGAACCTTAAGAGTTTATGGAGGGAGTGGAGGTTCCAGCAATTCCAAAAGTTTTTCACACCCTTGACTTGCTAACCCCTATTTTTCTGAACTATTTCTATCAAGCTGTCATTAATGTGACCAGAAATGCCCTAGCAGCATAGCAGGCTAATTAAGAGAAGCCCCGAGGCTCTTGGTAAGCAGCCAACTCTTTTAAACGATCTTATCGAATGCAGTCATTAACCATTCAGTGCAAGGATCGCCAATGATTTACTTTTAAAACGAGAGGAGATCTGGAGACACTGTGCCTGCGTGCCAACGATGAGAATGTGATCAAGAATCTCAAAGAGTGCTATTGCTTTGAGAGCTTTAATGTGCAAAACTTCTGGGCCACCGAGACAGGAGGATAAAAAAGATTGAAAGCAGGTAACACTCCGGTCGCCCTACGGGCTCACTCCGTGTTACCTGCTAAACTATAGGGTATTTCTTACGGTAATGGTAATCCAGGAACTTTTATTGTCGTCAAGGGAAAAAATAGTTGACGTCAATCAACAAGTATTCGATTTAGAGTTATTTTTCTAGAAACACCCTTTAGCCGGCCTTATTTTTTGAAGTTTCTCATTGCATTCTTCGCCACTCAAAACTTCCCGGTTCAATTTCACTATAAGCAAGATGCTAAAAACATCTGTTTGCACAATTGAGTGTGTTTCAAGCTAAACTTAATCGGTTTATAAATTGATAAGAGGTTGATCTGATCATTGTCTAATTAATAGATATTAGCCTAAGCTTTAAAAATAATACAGCAAAACTAATATGTTATGGAAAAAAATGAAAAAATATTTGGCAAAAATGATTTTTTTCTTGACAATATATCGAACGAACGATATATATTGAACGATCGATATATTTGAAAATTACGCTTACAAAATTTACTTTTTACCTGATCAATTTTTTTGACCCAAAAAAGGAAAAAGAGATGTTATGAGAAATTCACAGACGACCAAGGAAAAAATCATAGAAATGGCCATAGACCTTTTTTCCGCTAGAGGTTTTAAGGGTACCTCCATTCGCGACATCGCACATAAAATCGACATGAGCATATCCAATATTTACCATTACTTTGGAAGCAAGGAAGGTTTGTGGTTAGCCATCCTGGAGTACTCTGCAAAAGGAATAGTGGAGAAATTACGGCAGATTCCCGAAATGGAAATGGACCCATTGGATCGCTTTAAGCTCCTGATAGAGACGCACATTGGAAGGTCAAAATACCACATAGAGGAAGCTAAAATATTTTTCATAGATGAGGAGCATCTTACAGCAGATGGCAATAAGATAAATCAAAAATTTCAACGAGAGATTTTAAACATCTACATCAAAGAATTACAAAACCTTGAAACTATGGGCTACGTGAAATGCCGGAACCTCACAGTATTGGCTTTCAATATTTTAGGTGTCATTAATTGGCAGTTACGTTGGTATCGGCCCAAAGGCAGACTATCCCTGGAAGAAATATCTCAAGAAATCGTTTCATTTATAATGCATGGTGTTTTGGGTTCACATGCACAAAGTCCATCGGGAAGCGACAAGTAATTTAGAATTAAATAAATATGAGATTAATGCCATGCGACCTCTGCATTTAAAACAATAAACTATTCGCCAGCATTATTTTAGTTATCAATAAAAGAAAGGGCAATTGATGCAATCAAACTTTCCACAGCTATTTATTTTCGAAAAGACGTTATTTAGGATTCTAGTGATAGTTGTTTTTATTAATTGTTTCATACCCAGTGTTCTGTCTGCCCAACAAAAATTGTCTGAAGATCTGTTTTCAGTTAGCTTTCCTAATGAACATAAGGGGTGGGCCTGTGGCCGTTGGGGCACTGTTCTTCATACAACTGATGGTGGGAAGGTCTGGATGCTTCAGAATAGCGGCACTGATTATACCTTGTCTTCTATATATTTCGTTGATCCACAAAATGGCTGGGCTGTGGGCGAAGAAGGAATGATCATTCACACCAAAGATGGGGGAAAGATATGGGATAAACAAAAAAGTCCTGTCCCTTTTTTTCTGATGGATGTCTATTTTGAGACTCCTCTAAAAGGTTGGATTGTTACTGAGAGAACCCACATTTTATTTACGAATGATGGCGGTAAGTCATGGAGGCTTCAGTTCAGCGATGAGGATTATATTTTAAAGGCCATATCATTTGGTGATCCGCTCCACGGGTGGACTGTTGGTGAATATGGATACATCTATCATACCAGGGATGGCGGAATTACTTGGGAGAAGCAGGCTGGGTATTTTGACATTTCAGAGACTAATGGTGAGGTAGTCTCGGGGACCTTTCTATTTGACGTGGTGGCGATTGATTCCCAAACTGTTTGGGCAGTAGGTATAGATGGTTATGCGATCAGGACGGGCGATGGCGGAAAGACATGGCAGGAAGTTCAAACAGGAGCACCAAGAACTCAACTTTTTTGCGTGTCTACTGACGGGGCAGATAGGGTCCTGATTGGGGGCAATTGCATATTTTTGTCCTCTGAAGACAAAGGACATACCTGGAAAATCCCTAAGTTCAAGCCACCCATTACTTACGGCTGGATATATGGACTTACTCCACGTTCTTCTTTTGGATTTGTTGCCGTGGGATGGGAGGGTGCTATTTATGTGAGCACATCAAACACCTGGCATTTAGCTAATTATGAATAAGAACAAATAGCAGACTGGAAAAGCTCATGGTACATGGTAATAATCATCAAGGATTAGATCAATTCTGTTGGTTTATGACTCGCCATAGGATGGCGGTTTTAGTGCTCGTTTCAATCGCAACAGCAGTCTTTTCCTATGGTGCTTTCAAGATTCAGAGTCAAGTTATTTTACAACACATGTTCCCATATGATCATCCCTACCTAAAACTCCACGCTCGCTTTGCTCAGGTTTTTGGTAGTGGGGCTTCAGGGGTGGCTATAGCCCTCAAGGCGAAAGATGGAGATATTTTCAACCAGGTTGTTCTGAGCAAACTTCAAAAGATGACTAATGAGGTGGTGTTATGGGATGAGGTCTATAGAGTCTTGACGGTGTCAATCGCGAGTCGAACTGCAAAGGTTGTGAAGGCTTTGGCAAAGGGTAAGATCAAAATCGAGCCACTCATGTGGCCTGAGATACCCAAGAACGATGCAGAGATGGCCTTATTGAAGAAGCATATTTTTTCTGACCCTGCCCACAATGGTACCCTTATATCAAGGGATGGCACTGCGGCCCTGCTTTTAACAGAGTTCAAGGAGAACATATCTTATGAGCGAACATTTGTCTTATTGCGCAGATTGACTAAAGAATATACCGATGAGGATACCTCGGTTCATATCGTAGGGTTCCCTCAGCTTATGGGATGGATTTATAGTTTTAGGCCTCAGATGCGCACCGTGTTTGCTGTCAGTGTAGGCTTAATGATTCTAACCCTATTTCTCATTTTTCGCAATTTTACAGGGATGATTGCCCCAATTGTTG
>Ga0180433_10010124_pt1 | contig 11408 bp, 8 predicted proteins | sample SS_ome_8_FD_132980 | JGI IMG/M metagenome (GOLD analysis project Ga0180433, IMG submission 132980) | Hypersaline lake sediment archaeal communities from the Salton Sea, California, USA - SS_1_D_1 metaG | ecosystem: Environmental > Aquatic > Non-marine Saline and Alkaline > Hypersaline > Sediment... | reverse complement strand
CGAGATGGGCACCGTCGAAGGCATCGTCAAGGGACGTAATGCTGACGGGTCGTATCAAATCTTCTTCCCAGGCACTGGCAAGACGGCGTTGAAGGTGCCTGCTACAGAGGTTGGCGCAGTCGTGCCGCCACGAGTTCCGCGACAACCACGAACACCCGGTGGTGGCAGGCAAGTACAGCAGGCGGCTCCAGCAGCGGCGGCAGCAGCGGCGCCAACAGCTCCGAACCCCATCACGGCTGCACCAGCTCAACCGAACCCACTTACATTGGCGTCAGGAAGCGCACGGCAGTTACGCGGTGCAACTCAGGGTCTGCCACAAGCGACGGTATTACCGTCGTCAGCTCCGCAGGCACTGCCGCAAGCAACAGCACTGCCATCGGCAGCTCCCAAGACACAAGCTGGCGGTGGAGGCGGTGGACAACCGCCGACGCCAACACCTCCGACCGGCGGCGGTGGCGGGCAGCCGCCGAGACCATTGAAGCGAGGCGTCCCAACTCCCGAGGCCATCGGCACCGGCGAGATCCCGCAGTCGGCGCGGAGCATCATTAAGCAGATTTTCAAAGGCACACCTTCGAGCGTGCCGACGCGAGGCCCCGAGTCGCAGACGGCAAAGCTGCGACGGTTGCAGATGGAAGCCAAGCAACGGGCGGGCGGTGGTAAGGTCGAGCGATTCGACCAGCCGAAGCGTAACGTGGAGCAGACACGACAGGCCGAGGTCAATCGCATCCTGCAACAGGAACTCAACCGTGGTCGTGATCCCACACGAGAGCTGCAACGGTACGCCGAGCGTATTGGTATCGACCCGGGTCGTCCGGCTGGCGGTTACGTGCCCAAGGGCTTCGAGCCGAAGATCCCGAGCCCAGTACCGAGCAAGCTCGAAGCGGCGGGTCGTTACGCCAAGGAGCATCCGTGGCAGACAGCGCTTGCCGCTACCCCGCTCGGTGCGATGCTGTTCCCCGAGGGGCGACAGATGGCCGCCGACACGGCATCGAGCGTCGTGAATGCGATTCCCGACGCGTTGGACCAGACCGTCACAGAGCCGTTGACCGCTGCGGGGCCGACAGGCGAACCCGGGGCTACCGGCGAAACTCCGGTTGACCCTGCTGACCTCGATGTAGGACCGTCGCCGGTGGTGCCCGATCCCGAAGTTCCTCCCAACCCGTTCGAGCAGTACGGCACGCCGATCAAAAAGGATCCAGGTGCAACAGCGCCCGCAACCGGCGGCACGGCTGCGGCTGGCCCATCCAAGCCACCGGCCAAGCCACCGATGGAGACGCCGGTAGGTGACTTCATCGAGAAATACTGGCCGCACATGGCTGGTGCAGGCGCTGGTGCTGGTGCGTTGTATCTGCTCTACCGCCACATGGCGGCGAAGAAGGAGGAAGAACGGCGCAAAGAGCGACAGCGACGCCGGTGGGAAGCGCTGCCGAAGATGGCAGCAGCAGATCCTGCGAAGTTCGCCAGCGATCATCCAATCGTCGCTGGCTTCCTGGTGAAATGTGCCGAGGCAGAGCTGGGCGAGACGCAGATCGAGATGAAGATCGCGGAGGCGTGTAGGCTGCATCCGGCAATCAAGGAGGCGTTCGAGAAGCTGGCGGCGAGCACAAAGACGCCAGCACCGCCCGGAGGTTCGGTAAACCCTACGTCGGCTCCTGCACCGGTTAGTGCAGGAGCCAAACCGGCGGCCCCGAAGCTCAACCCGCGACTGGGCTACTACCAGATGCCGAAGGCACCTGAAGGTCTCTTCGTGCAACAGCCTGGACGCTACTCCGCTGTGACCGAGCGGATGCCACGCTTCGCGGCAGAGCCGCAATACCAAGGTGCGCAGCTCACCGGTCTTGGTCGCACCGTCGACGGCGAGTTCCAAGTCGACCCCAAGATGACGCAGCAGTTTCTCGACTACTCCAAGCAGTGGCAGGACTGGCAGCAGAACCGTCGTCTCTGGGAGGAGCAGTGGAAGTCGCAAGGCGACGTGGGCGCCCAGGAATACTGGCGACAGATGCGTGAGTATCAAGCAAGCCAGGATCCACAACAGCAAGGCGGTCGGCAGCTCAGCGATGTCGTTGACATGGATCAGTTCCGTGCGTCCCGTGAACGAGGACGACAGCAGTGGCAAGAGGCTGGAGCGAAACCTTACGAGATGCAGTGGGGTGATGTCTTCGGTGCCGACGAGGAGCTTGTCCGTGCGGCCGCGCAGGGCGACATCTTCCGCGAGCACGGCGAAGGCACCGCGTTCGGTACACTGATCCAGCAGGATCCCGAGTTCGCCAATTACGTCGAGGCCAAGATCAAGTCCGTGCCCGACGACATGTACGAACAACGACGCGCCGTCGCCATGGCCGCTCGCGACTTCTACGGCCCGCGTGTTGATGTCTACGACTACGGACAACGAGCATACAACACGTTTGGTGCCGGGCAGGAACCCAGCTCACACCTTGCAGACGTACCGGGTGCCCAAACGTACCAGGACGTGTTCGGTCAAGGCTCGTTCCGAACGTGGGAGCCTGGAGCCCGTGCTGGTTTCTCCGAGGCCGGACCTGTCGGAGCTGGCACGACCAACCCGTGGGAACGCATCCGTGGCACGCACGCCGGTCACAAGGCCGATGTCGCACGAGAACACATGAAGCGGATGGCCGAGTTCGACGAGAGCACCTACAACTGGATGCTCGGTACGACACAGAAGCATTTCGATCCGAAGTACATGGCTCAGGAGTACGAGAGCCGAGGTATGGCTCCGTTGGAAGCCGCGAGGAAGGCAGCCCAGGATCGTTACTTGCTGATGCACGCCGATCCGAAGAACCGAGGCGTCGAAGGCTACTGGGCCAACCTCGGCAGGAACATCAAAGAAGATCCGTGGCAAGTCCCGAAGCTCATGGGACACACCGCATTGGGTACTGCGGAGACGATCGGCGGCGTGTTGATGTCTCCTGCTGCGATCGCCAGAAGCATCCAGCAGGGCGACACGAGGCCGCTACGTGGAGCACTGAATGACATCAGTGCGATGGGTCGCCGTGGCTGGGAGGCCGCGTCAGGCTTCGAGACGACCGGTGGTGAGAGCTACATGCAGGACGTGTGGTCTGGCCCCGGGAAGTCATTGCGGGATGCCTATGCAGATCCCGAGGCGTTCGCGTCCGAGACGGACATGTACCGGACCATGCTCGGCGAGGCCGACGCACTCCGCAGTGATCACCCGGAGTTGTGGCAGAAGGTCGTCGAGGAGTCCGTGGACAACCCCGAGATCCGATCGTGGCTCGGCACCGTGGCCGAGCTGGAGAAGAAGCGAGACAGTGGGGAGCTTGAGTGGCGCGACGAGGCGGCACAGAACGCCGCTAGTGCCGGTACAGGCGAGCGGATGGCCAAGCGGACTCTCGGGCGTGCTGTCCAGGTAACACCGACAGCGATGCAGTTCGCTGGCACCGGCATGGCCATGGGACCGTCCGGCGGAATCACGTACGGACCCAAATGGTTGCAGCAGTTATCGACGGCGGTACCGCGAGCGACAGCGGGGGCACGGACTCAGGCGTTGGCGAAGCTGGCCCCGCTGGGACAGAAGGCCGCTCCAGGGGTTCAGCAGATACAGCAGATGGCGCAGCCCACGTTGCAGCAGCTCGCCAAGATCCCAGGTGCCCCGACCGTAGGTAGATTCCTCAACCCGAAGGCGATCGCCCAGGCAATGGCCAACCCCGAGAAGCTCATCTCGGGCATGTCGAAAGGCATGGGTGCGTTCGAGGGCGTGCGAGCTGGGTTCGAGCCGTCACAGGTTGCGTTGGACGAGATGGGTATTGGACCGCACCAACGCTACTGGGCCGAGAAGGTACGCAAGAGCGGCCTGATGGGTGAAGGGCGTCTCGGCACCGCAGCCCGTGAAGCAATCGCCTCGGGTATCCAAGACCTTCCGACTGCGATCGCGTACGCTGGCGGCCTCAAGGCGTTGCGAGGCATGGGCGTGCCCGAGAAGGCGCTGGGTCCGTTGGCGACCGTGCAGCAGTACGCAGCGCAGAGCCCCAAGTGGGGCGGCATCTTCGGTCTCGCCGGTATGGGTGGCGGAGAGGGCTTCACTGCGGAAGAGATGGATCTGGCCGAGTCGCACGGCGTCTCGCCCGAACGTATCCGTCTCGGACTTGAGACAGGGCAGATCGAGCGGCCACAATACACTCCGAAGCCGTCACCCGAGGTCGGCGTGGAGTGGGCAGGAGCCCTCGGCGAAGAGTCGCCCGTCTACTACGACGAGGAGGCTGGCGAGTACAAACCGATGCCGAAGCTCCAGCCTGGCGACTACGGACGCTACGTGGCCGGTACACAGTGGTCGGATGAAGCGCTCGACGAGTACATTACTGAGCAGGAGGCGGCCAAGGAAACACCGCAGGAGCCCGCCTCGGCAAACGCGAGGGCAGCTCAGCCATTCACTGACGCCGAGATTGAAAGAGCACAAGCAGCGGTGAAGGCAGAGGACGCAGCCATCATCGACGAAGGGTACCAGCAGGCCATGGCACCGCCCACTGCTCCGCCGCCCGAACCCAACAACCCGAACATCCCTGGCCGACCCATGGATCAACCAGACGCAGGGATGACAAACGTCAAGCCCGAGGCTGGCACGAACCAACCGTCCGGCGGTGGTGCGTTGGGCATGCTGATGAACTCGCCCGCCGGTGCGATCCTCGGTGCGGTCTTCGGTGCCTCGCCTAATGCGATCGACGGCGAGAAGGTCGAGAAGCTCGACCCGAAGACGCAGCAGCAGATCCCTGCGGCGACCACGCAGATCAATGAAGCGGTGCAGAACGCAGGCGCGGAGGGCATTGCGAACCGGGCTCAGGACGTCAAGTCAGAAGGCATGACGGAGACGGACAAGGAAGGCATCGAGAACGTCCAGAACCAGACCGGCCTGGACTTCGAGTCCGCCATGCAGATGTACGATAACATGGATGACGGAGCCAAGGTGCTCATGGGACTCGGCCTCGGCCTTGGCCTTGTGGGGCTCCTCGGCGGCATCGCGTCCGACGACGGTGGTTTGATGCCGATTCTCTTCGGCATGCTCGGACTCGGTGTCGCCGGTGGCACCGCAGCTCATCAAGGGCTGTTCGGTCAGCAGGCGCAGGGCCTCATGCAAGGACTGTTCGGTGGCGGGCAGCAGGACGCTGTAACTGCCGCCGACATGCCCGCGTTGAGCACGGAACAGAAGACCGAGATGGCGAAGCGGCTCGGGTCGTTCCGCGAGGGCGGGCTGGAGCTGGCAGAGACGAAAGAGATGTTCGACGATCCGACGATGCGAGGCCACCTACTTAGTATGGAGGATGCGGACGTAATGCCGATCCTCACAGAGGCCGTCAAGGGTGACCAGACGGGACAGATTGCAGATCAGCTCAAGAACCTCGCGAACCCGGCGTCTGTGTCCGTGATGACAACACCGAAGGGCGAGAAGATACGACCGGGCTTCTTCATTGGTCCAACATTCGAGGGTTACGGCTTTGGCCAGTCAGAGGCAAGTCGCATGCACGCACTCGCGAAGCAATACTATAACGATCCAAAAAACAAACGGAGCATCAACGCACTGGCGGCACAGTACAAGGCCGCACGTAAATGAACACGGGGTTAGTGGGAGCTGGTTGCGGCGATCGCCGGTGAGCGGACCTGACGGTCGTACAGTGCAGTCTCCTTTAGGTCTCACTTGAGAAAAACCTCTTGGGGGTTAGTCGCTCACTTGAGATCAGGGTCGCGCCGCCTGAGCTGTCTCCAGTTAGGCGGAACATCTGGGAAGCTGGCGACCCCGGGATGCCCGTCGATGGGTTTTGTCGTCACCAGAGGCGATTCCTACTCGCACCGCGATCACAATCGAGCTACGATCGAGCTTGATGCGGGCACCCAGCCCCGCTTTACATATCCGAGCCAGGGATGGACGCACAAAGGTTCAGAGATTATATTGCGATGGCACAACGAGAGGTTCTTCAGAACGGGTACTTCGCCGAGGGGCACGTACACTTCTGGAGAGCACATGGACAATTTTGGATCAGCTCGGGTGATCCGCAGGGCACGCCTTACCGCGAGCTCTACCCGGCAACGGTCCACTTCATTCGTTTGCTTAGGAAACAATGATCAGGGCAGCGATGCTAACCCCCAACCTGTCGATCGGCGGTGCCGAACGATGGGTTGCGACGTTGATACGCCACTCGAATCCGAGAGAACTTCAATGGACAGGTGTAGCGCTGAGCGGGTGGGGCGGTATAGAGCCAGCGCTATGTCACGAGATAGTCGATGTGGCAGGCGTGCCAATCTTCGCGGAGAAGCTGATCGACAAGACGTCGAAGAAGCAGAAGCCGACACCAGCGGCTGTGTCGCCGGACTGCGAGCGATGGTTGACCCGTACTGCAAATATCGTGGAGGCCGTGGAGCGGGCGTCTGTCGGCGCTGATGTCCTGGTAGCCTGGGGCGACTACAAGTACCGCCGCTTCATCAAGGGACCGGACACGCCGAACAAGTTTGTGCTCGTCTCTCACAGTAGCCACCACAAGACACACGAGATCCCGCCTGTCGATTACTGCGAGACCTTCCTGACGGCGGTCTCCGATCGAGCAAAGAAACCATACCTTTACAACGGCAACGCACCTGTCGAGGTTATCTACAACGGAGTCGACCTCGACCGGCTCGTACCTCGTAAATCTCGGCAGGCCATGCGAGTAGAGTGGAATGCGGGAAGCAGATACGTTATCGGCTACGTCGGCAGGCACACGCTGGAGAAGAACCCAGGTGCTGCTATTAGCGCCATGGAGTACCTCGACGATAAACACTGGATGGCGGTCTACTACGGCAACTATCCGACAGGGCACCGTCCGGCGAAGGATTCGCTGTTGACGCACTACAAGGAGAACCCTGTGCCCCACATCCAGTTCTACGAGCCGATCATGGAGGTCGGAGACATCTACGCGGGTATTGACGTTCTAATGCTCGCGAGCCACTCTGAGGCATTCGCGTTGACCTTGCTGGAGGGCTGGTTGACGGAGACGCCGGTCATTGCGACACCGGTAGGTTCTGTGCCAGAGCTGCAAGAGAGGTTCGGGGAGTTGGTTATTGAGGTGCCGATGAAACCCACGGCGACGCAGTTGGCCGATGCCTGCACGAAGGCAGTGAGTCCGGCTGGTGCCGCTATCGTGGCAAGGGCGCATGAGGTCGCCATGGAACATTTCACAGCAGAGAAGATGGCGAGCAACTGGGCTCGCTATCTGAGTAAGATCACGCGACCCGACAAGCGGGTCCGCCTGACGGAGGTCTTGGACTTATGATCGTCAACGAGAAGGAACGCTGGGTCTATCTTGGCCCGCCGAAGACAGCGAGCACCGCCATGCACGACGCCTTGCAGAAGGAGCCGTGGAATGGTGTGCAGCTCGACCCAGGCAACCAACACGACATGCTGCCGCCGGACGAGTACATCGACTTCTTCGTCTTCGGCACGATCCGCAGCCCGTACGAGCGTGCGGTCTCGTTGTTCTGGCACTACCTCCGAGACGTGCGGCGGATACGTGGCATCATGGAGGGCCTGTCGACGCGAGCAGAGTGGACGACCAAGCCACTTCCAGAGAGCGAGTTCTCGTTCGAGGACTACATGCGAGGCGTCATCGACCTCCGACTGCGAGTCATCGAAGACCCGTCAGCTCCGTTCTTCACCTATACGATCTCGGACTGGCTGCACGACGCCATGCCGCTGAACGCCTACATCCGCCAGGAGCATTTGGTCGAGGACTTCTCAGCGCTACCCTTCGTCGACGGTCGCGAGGTGGTGTTCCCGAAGAAGAACGCTCCAGGCCGTAGGCCGTGGAAGGATTACCAGAACGAGAAGACCATTGCGTTGGTAGACGAATGGGCAACAGAAGATTTCAAGAGGTTTCCCTATGAGAGTCAGGCCGATACACGTTGACCCGCGCACCCACGAGATCAGCGTCGTCACCGCAGACAGTCCAGGCAGGCAGAAGCATTGCGTGATTGGGGGCATCGTCTTCGATGAGCTGCTGGAGCTCCTCGACAATCGCGGTATTCGATTCGTGGGTCCGGGTGAACCCTACGATATATCGCTGGTGGCCATGAGCGAGTTCAACGGTGCGATCATCGACTACGACGAGCCGTTCATCATCAGCGACCACCGCGACTCCGGGAGTCTGATGTGGAGCCTGCGGAAGCACATCCAGCAGGACAACGTCATCGGCGTGCTGACGGCCAGCACCCTTCGAGACGCCGACAACCAGAACGCCCACTGGTTCGATGACACGTACCAGGGTGAGCTGATCAGGGCCGCGTTCGAGGAGCGGTTGATCGGGCACGTCGAGACGTCGCCGCCCGAGCCCTACGTCCCGCCCGAGGTCATCGAGAAGAAGGTACGCATATCGTTCAGCTATGGGCACGGCGGCATGCAGAGGCCGCTCTACAACACCAAGCCCGACTTCAAGGCACCACGAGGGACCGACGTTTACTTCGCCGGGACGACGTGCTATGGACGACTCACGCCGACGCTGCATCGCTGGGCGTGCGTCAAGGAGTTGAAGGAGTTCTCGAAGCACGCGAACACGGAAGTGCTCGTGTCGCCTTACCGCAACGTCGAGCTGGCTGACTATCGGCGGCGACTCATGGACACCAAGATCGTCGTGGCCCCGTGGGGCTACGGTGAGCGGACGTTCCGTGAGTGGGAAGGACTGCTCAGCGGTTGCATCGTTGTCCGTGCCGACACGTCGTGGGCAAAGACGTGGCCCGACATCAATGAGACCTACCAAGGGCTCGCATGTCGACCTGACTTCGCTGACCTCGGCACGGTGCTGCAAAGCGCGTTAGCGGAGTGGGATACCTACGAGGAATATCGCGAACATGTTTGGGACTTGCTGCGTAATCTTCGTGAGCCCGGAGAGACAGCAGCGCACTTGGCCGACGCGTTTCACTACTTCGGAGAGATGCTATGAAAATATCCATCCTGCTCACTCACTGGCCTCGGTACGTGTCGCGGTTCCAATACTTCACACAGGTCATCGGATCACTCAAGGCGTTCTTGCCTCGATCAACGACGCAGCACACGTTCCAATACTTCGTCGGCCTGGAGACTCACGAATGCCATTCAGAAGCCTTGCTCAACGCAGCGTTGAATTTCTGCGACGCTACGGATGTCTTGCCGCTATGGCACGAAGCCCCGCCCTCGTTGGCCGGGAACTTCAACAACGCCGTCGCGTACCTCAACACCGACTACTTCATCTACGTGCAAGACGACTTCACGCTCCGTCGCGAGCTGGTACTGGACACGGACATTGCCTACATGGAGTCGCACAAGGACGTCGGCGTGATTCGCTACAACGCGGGCGGTAGCTCGCTCGCGTCGTCGAAGGTCTTGGAAGGCGAGGATTTGTATACCCTGCGGGAGTTGGTGCCGGACTGCCCATATTACTGGAGTGATCAACCGTACCTCATGCGCAAGTCCGTCATGGAGTTCTACGGGCCTTACCCGGAGAGCACGCGGGACGTGATCCAAGAAGTTGCCATGAACAAACAGGTCAAAAAGGCCGTGCGTGAAGGCAATCAGGGCCGTATTCTCGTCCGAGGTTACGCGGAGCCACGGCAAGCGCGGCACCCGTTCTTCTTCCACGTCGGGAATGAATCGTCCATGACGGAGAAAATAGAGGCGGCAGAGGCACGAAAAGCCAGGCAAGCTGCGCAAGCCGACAATAAGGGTAACAAATCCGTGTAGCAAAGGCAGTGAATCCCTGCTACGATATGGGTAACCAAATGCTTTCGAGTCGGTCACGACACTGACCGGTTAGAGGGCTGATGTTTGCAACGAGTGGAGATGTCGGCCTTGGAAACCGCATACTGGTAAAGGCCAAACTTGCGGGAGGAGGAGTGGCGAATGTGTCCATAGATGTCGCCACAGTGGAGCCCGTGCTTCAACGGGTGCCAGGTCTCGGGGGTGGGGAATCCGAGGGCTCGAAAGTTTGGGTTACGCGGTCCCGAGGCAGGGAGGCCGGTTTATGGCACAACTAGATCCTTTGCACACCTTCATCGCCGCCTTCGTTATTGCGTCTCTGGGCGGTCTTGCCGGGCTACTCCATGGGAATCAGGAGCTACGCCTACGCAATGTCACGGCGGCGATGCTCTCAAGTGGCCTCGCCGGGCTCATTCTTGCCCTTTTGTGGTATAACTGGTTCCATGGGGCGGGAAACATCTATTTCCTGCTGGGCCTGGCGGGTCTGGCTGGTATTGGAGGCATGACTGCGGTAGACTTCATTATTAAAATCTTCAAGGGCGAGAGGGTTCTGGGTATCGACATCTCGTTCAAGAAAAAGAAGAAAAAGAAGAAGTCTGACGCGGAACAGGCAAAAGATATAATCGACGACGAACTCGACGACGAGGACGCCGATTAAAAGGAGGGCAAGATGTCTACACCTCAACGGCGGTTTGCGGCATGGAGCGTGGCGATTGTCGCCGTCTGTGCCGTAGCGTGGCAGGGCACAGTGTTGCAGCGTGCCCAGGACGCTCGCAAAGAGGCCGTGCAGCGATGGGAACTCGCAATCGACGGTTCGTGCAACGGCATGTTCGATTGCATTGTCGAGGAGACCGGGACGAACGCCTGGTACAGCCCACACTTCCTGGAGCTGCTCGGAGTCGAGACACTCGATACGGATCTCCACGAAGGTTTCTTACCGAGGATCCACCCAGACGACCGCGAGCGTATCGAGGGACTGCTGGAAGAAGCAGTCAAAGAGAAGAAGCAAATACGCACCGAGATGCAAGCGAAGCGATCCGATGGTGCGTATCGGTGGTTTATGCTCACTGTCAATGGGACACACAACCACGTCCAAAGAATTAGCGGTTCGATCTACGACATTACAGACCACAAGCTAGCCAATGAGCGTGCCGAGCTGATGATGCTGTCAGCGCCTGAAGCGACGATCGTCTGCGACGCAGACGGGAAGGTCGTTGTGTTCAATCCCGCTGCCGAGGAGATGTTTGGTTTCACCGCCGACGAGATTCTCGGGAAGGGTATCGACGGCATCGTGACGCCGAAGTACCTCAAGGAGCATGACGAGGTTTTCGCAGAAGCATTAGAGCGACTCCGCGAGGCCCCCGACAACTGGGAGATTCGCAAGGCGGACATCCGTGGCGGTGGCGTGAATAAGATGGGCAAGGTGTTCCCGATACGACTCTGCGTCCGTGGCATCAAGTACAGCGGCACGATCGAATTCATCGCCAGGATCACCTACGAGGGTTATCCTCCAAGTGAGGAGCCCGAGTCGCCGCTCATAGCGTTCCCGATGCCGGAGTTCCCGCCCAAACCGGACATTGGGCGTCCACTACCCACACATCGACCGTGGCAACAGGTCAGTCCCAGATGAGCCAAGAGATTGGTCAAGCGATAGCGTTGCTTTCCGAGTCAGCCGAGAAGG
>Ga0180433_10010123_pt1 | contig 11409 bp, 11 predicted proteins | sample SS_ome_8_FD_132980 | JGI IMG/M metagenome (GOLD analysis project Ga0180433, IMG submission 132980) | Hypersaline lake sediment archaeal communities from the Salton Sea, California, USA - SS_1_D_1 metaG | ecosystem: Environmental > Aquatic > Non-marine Saline and Alkaline > Hypersaline >... | reverse complement strand
GACCCCTCTTACGCCAACCTCGAGAAGCTCACGTGAGGAGCAGTTCGCTCGCTGTCGTTTCAATAGGAGTATGAGCGTGGAAACCATCCGAGAAAAAGAGCGCGACACACCGATCGCCGCCTCCTGTGACATCTGCGTCGTCGGCGGCAGTGCCACCGGGGTATTTGCCGCCGTTGCCGCGGCCCGCCTCGGCGCGCGCGTCGCCATCATCGAGCGCAACGGCTTTTTGGGCGGCACAGCCACGGCCGGCCTCGTGAACATCTGGCATTCCGTGTACGACCTCGGACGCCGACAACGAATCATCGCCGGCCTCACACAAGAGGTTATCGACCGGCTTGAGAAGCGCGACGCCGTCACCTTCGGCCCGACCGACCTCACTTACGCCATGCTCAACACCGACGAACTCACCATCGAGCTCGACAACCTCGTTCAGGAATCGGGGGTTCAGCCCTTCCTCCACTGCATCTTCGCTGCCCCACTCGTCGAGGACGGCCGCGTCCAAGCCATTATCGTAGAAGATAAAACCGGCCGCCGCGCCATCACCGCCTCGAACTTCGTCGACGCGACCGGCGATGGCGATCTCATCGCCCGCGCCGGCCTGCCCTGGACCAAACGAGACGACCCCCAACCCCCCAGAACCTGCGCAGTCCTCTACGGGCTCGACGAGATTCGAAAGAAAACTCCTGAATTCAAGCTCAAGAACGTCGTCTTCGACCCCGAACGAGACGGAGCTCTCCGACAGGGCTTCTTGTGGTCAGCGAAAATGACGGGGGCTCCGGACCTTGACCTCGTCTTTGGCACCCGCGTCAATGGCGCTGACTGCAGCGACGCAGATGATTTGACCCGCGCCGAGATCGAAGGCCGCCGCCAAGTCCGCGCCATCTGCGATATCCTCAAACGAGACTTCAAAGGAGCCGATGCTATCAGCCTCGTTCGGCTTTCATCCAGCATCGGCATTCGCGAAACCCGCCATGCTGAGTGTCTCTACACTCTCTCCGAAAAGGACGTTCTTCACGGCACGCGTTTCCCCGATGCCATCGCCAATGGTAGCTATCCCTCCGATATCCACCACAGTGAGAAACCCGGCATCACATTTCGATTCCTCGACGGCAGAGAAGAATATAAAGCCCCCGGCCGACCCATAGTCAGACGGCGTTGGCTCCCAGAGGGAGAAGCGGGCGCCACCTTCTGGCAAGTACCGTATCGCTCCCTCATCCCGCAAGGCTCGCCGAATGTTCTCGCCGCCGGCCGCCTCATCGCCGCCGACCGGGCCGCCTATGGAGCCATTCGCGTCATGGTGAGCTGTAACCAGACCGGTCAGGCTGCCGGCGTCGCCAGCTATTTGGCCATGCAGAGCAGAACATCCGTCGCTGACATTGACCCCGATCGACTCCGCCAAACCCTTCGCGATCAAGGTGCCACCATCATCTAACCATCCACGCGCCAAACCAAGCCGACCATACATCTACATCCTTTTTGTTGGCCGTATCGCAGGCCGCATGTTATCGAGAGACCAGCGCCTATCCCCAGTGCCCGACATACGGGACCCGTTACCCAGCAGGGTCATTGCGTTATCCTCTGAGGAGTAGTAACGAGGGCGATGGCGCGTCGGGCGTGCCAGGCGTGGATGCGTAGAGCGGCGGCGATGTTGCGCACGTCGTTGAGACGAAACATCCCGATCACAAGGTTGCACAGAGCAGCCATCACCTGTGGTGCGGCGCCGGTTCGGATCTGGCAGCGGTCTTCGTCGAAGGTCACATCTCGCACCCAGTGCAAGCGGTTCTCGATTTCCCAATGTCCTCGCACCTCGCTGCTGCCATGCAAGCTGTCACCTCTGCTGTAACTGATCTGCTCCCACATACCTCCTACCGAACTCATATCAAGATAATGCAATGCCCCTGAGGCCGCGTTAAGGCCACTTGCGCTCGGCAATTCTTTGGTGCTGTCGAAGCCCATCCAATCAGGATTGGGCTACGCTGTCGACGATTTTCGAAAGCCGCGCGAAGTGCGACCTGAGCGCTTGATACAAATCAGAGTAGACGCAGTGGTACTTGGCGTATGTGTCCGCGTTTGTTTCGTCCGGCTGTGTGCACTCTTTGATCTGCACCGTGTCGCTGCAAGCTGCCGCAACATCTTTCCAGACTCCCCCAGCGACTCCGCCAAGAAGCGCTGCTCCGAAAGCCGCTCCTTCGTCGATGGTCATGGTGACGAGCGGCGCGCCGAAGATATCGCTCTGCATCTGACGCCAAAGGGAACTCCGCGACCCCCCGCCGGTATTTCGAATCTGGCGAATCGGCAAGGCCATTGTCTTGAGGATGTCGAGGGAGTCTCTCAGACCGTAACCAACCCCCTCCATAATGGCGCGAACCAGGTGAGCTTTTGTGTGATGCAGCCCCAGACCGAGAAAGACGCCCCGAGCGTTCGGATCGGCATAAGGAGTGCGCTCTCCAGCGAGGTAGGGCAGAAAGAGGAGACCTTCGGCGCCTGCCGGTACAGCGGCCGCCTCGGCCGTGATGATCTCATATGGGTCGATGCCGAGCTTGGCCGCCTTTGATTTCTCTTCTGTGCAGAGTTCGTCTCGAAACCACCGCAGGGACCCGCCAGCGGAAAGCATAACGCCCATGGCGTGCCATTGGCCTGGAACGGCATGGCAGAACGTATGAACGCGCAGGCCGGGGTCTATTTTCGGTTCGTCCATCGGCGAGAAAACCGTACCCGAGGTTCCAAGGGAAATCTGGACGATGCCCTCTTCGATAACACCGTTGCCCACAGCGCTGCAGGCGTTGTCTCCTCCGCCACCGGCGACGGGAATACCGGGGCACAAACCGGTCTCATCAGCCGCGCATCGAGAAACCGTAGCGGATGCAACAGGCGATTCATACACTGGGGGGAGATGGTCACGGGTCATGCCAATGCCGTCGAGCATGATATCGGACCAGTCGCGCTTGGCGACGTTGAGCAGCGAGGTTCCCGCTGCGTCGGAAACCTCGGTGGCGAACTCGCCGGTCAGGCGATAGCGGATGTAATCCTTTGGCAAAAGGACTTTATGCAGCCGTTTGTAATTATCGGGTTCGTTGTCTCGAAGCCACACGATCTTTGGGGCTTGAAAACCAGTCAACACCGGGTTGAGGGTTTCGCCGATGACCGTGTCAAAGCCGACCATCTCGTGGATCCACTTGCACTGAGAAGCCGTGCGTTGATCGCACCAAAGAAGAGCTTCGCGAATGACGCGGCCCTCGCGGTCGAGGAACACTGAGCCGTGCTGTTGTCCGGAGAGCCCGATGCCACGAATTTTCTCCGGTCCTATCTCGGAAGTCGCCAAGAGCTCGCGGATAGCAGCCACAGTGGCCTCCCACCAATCGGCCGGGTTCTGCTCGGCCCAGCCGGGACGCGGTGTGCGCAGGGCATACTCGTGGGTTGAACGCGCGAGGACGTGTCCCAAGGTATCGATGAGAAGTGCCTTCGTCCCAGTTGTGCCAACATCGATTCCCAGAAGACAATCAGCCATAAAAATTCCTTTCCTTAGCGAGCTGAGGATGGTCGCCGCAAAAAGGAGAGAAAGCTGCTGGGATAGACCACGACCTGAAGGGCCGGCAGCAGGAGCAATGCGTCGCGGATGAGGAGGTCCCACCCGAGCTTGTGATCGCCCATAAACGGAAAGAAACAACCGCAGCTAATTTCGATACCGCGAAGCAAGGCGAGCCCACCGGCGCCCATGAAGAGGGTGAGGAGCCCGGCGAGCACTAAGGCGCTGCTGCGGGGGAGAAGTCCGATGACGAGGAATATTCCCGCAACCAGCTCCACCCAAGGCAAGGTGACTCCAGCCAAATTTACGAGGTCTGGGTGGAGTATTCGATACCCGGCGACGAGCCGGGCGAAGTCATCTGGTTGAGACACCTTTGGGTAGCCGGTATAGATGAAGATACCGCCGACGAGGAGCCGGCAGAGGGTGCCACAAGCCTGATGCGCAATTATCGCCCGTAAGCCGACGATCAAGGATTTAGACCCTCCATTATCGGCGCTCCGGATGTATGCCACGCGCGCCAGCCTCGCTCGAAGACGCGCACTTCCTGGAAACCATACTCGATCAGTCGCTCCGCGACGTCGATTGAGTCGGAGCATTCCCATCCGTCGCAGTACACCACGATCATCGAAGCCTGCTCTAGGCTATCGGCCACTGTTGCCAACTGGTCGTCGAATTCATAGGCGGGAAGGTTCACGGCGCCAGGGATGTGTCCGTCCATGTATAGGTCGTGGGGGCGGGCATCTACGAAGAGAGCAGTTTCTTTGCTCCATGCCGATCGAGCCTCTTCGAGGCTCACCAAGAGCATACCGGGGGGTAGTTGGGGTGTGACGGCGAGCGCATCGTCGGACGTTTGCAGGAGAAGGGGTATGCCCTGTGGCGAGAAATGATTGACGACGATACCGAGGCCGGCACTTCCGATGACGAGAGCCACAGCGCCGACAACAGCGATCCAGAACGAATTTGCTCGCGGTCTATCGCTGTGACGGATCTTCTGCATCGTCTGCCACGACCTTACAGTAGGCTGGAATCTTAAGTTCCTTCACATGTAAAAGGTCAGTGAGCACGGTGATCTTGGCCGATATGCGTCCCGGCTCCTCGACCGGACCTATCGTGACAGGGATATTGTAGCCTGGCTCTTTGTCTCCACGAGGAATGGGGTCTCCGACGCGTACGGCGGAATGGTCCGACGAAACGCTTTCGATTCGAAAATCTTTCACCGAGACAGGTGTGATCTCAACGGTTCGCTCTGCGATTTCTCCCAAACCGAGCCGTCCCACATAGATGCCGCTCGGCGATATCTCCACTTCCACCTTCACCTGGCCCTCAACGGTGAGTGTAACGCGCGATTCAACCGGATCATTGGAGTCGACATAGACGTGCTTCGTCACCCGCCCCTGCATCGTCCCTGAGCGGAATGTGATCTTGAGTTTCGTTTCGCCACCGGGCGGAATCTCGGTCGCCTCCGGCATCGCTGCGGTGCACCCACAGGTGCTTTTGACCTTTTCAATTTTCAGTAGGGCAGTGCCGTTGTTCCGGAGCGTGAAGAAATGAGTCACCGCTTCGTTTTGATACATCTCCCCAAAGTCAAAGGCCGTTTCTGAAAAAGAGATACGCGGGTACTCAGTGACCATCGGTTGAGATTGTCCGAGGCCAGGCGCGGCACAGAAAACGAATAGGAGCGCCAAAACTCCCGCAAATCGCATGCGATATGATTGGTTTGCCCTTCCTATCATACCAAGTTCGCCTCCGCTGAATTCCCCGTAGTGGCTGTGTCAGCCGTCTGAGCCGGAAAAATGATCGTAGCCTGAGCCCAAAGGTATTTCCCTGCCTCCGGCATCTACAAGCAATACGTTCTGCTCCGATATGATTTCACCTATCACGGTTAGGGCTGTGCCAGTCGACTCTTTCACGGCCTTCGTTACTTCCTGAACCGCAACCGGTGGGCACGTAAACATGAGTTCGTAATCTTCGCCTCCGGACACAGCGAACTGAAGGGCATCGATTCCCAAACGGCTCGCCACGACGCGGCACGCCTCAGCGACCGGCAGAGCATCGCGCCGCACTCGAGCGCCGACCCCACTTTGCGCGCAGAGTCGAGGGAGATCATCGGCAATACCGTCACTGAGGTCCATCATGGCCGTGGCACGGTCGGTTGCCGCAATGGCCTGTCCCTCCGCAAGACGCGGGATCGGCTCATGATGCGCCTTCAGCGCCCCTTCGAGGGTCACCGCGTCGTCATCCTCAAGGCTGTTTTGTCGAATAGCAAGCCCCGCTGCAGCTCGCCCAAGTTCGCCGGTCACGAGGATGACGTCTCCCGGCGACGCCCCTCTCCGACAGAGCAGATGCTCTCGTGTCACCCAGCCGGTCACGGCAACGTCGATGATGAGGGGGCCGGGCGACCCCACTAGGTCGCCTCCCACGACCGATGCGCCATATTGAGATGCCGCATCGGTTAGTCCCTCGACGACGCCCATCGCGTCCTTCTCCGAAAGATCGCCGGATGCTGCAAGCGAAACAACGGCAGAGCTTGGCAGGCCCCCCATCGCCGCTATATCGCTCAGGTTTTGCGCCATCGCCTTCCAGCCTATTTGGCGTGGCGTCGCCCATTCCCGACGAAAATGGATCCCCTCCACCATCATATCGCACGCCAGCAAGAGCAAATGTCCTTCCCGAGTCTCCAGGACTGCGGTGTCATCGCCGGATCCGACGAGCACATCGGGACTCAAGGTTCCTAAGGCAAGAGATCGAAATTGCGATACAATGTGGTTCTCCCCCACTTCCCTGATGGGCCGAGCATTCATGAATCGGTCACCCTGGCGGGGATTGCTGTCCGGGGCGGAAGGATGCATTCGTTCGAGTCATACTCAGTTTTCCTTCGTCGTGGCCTTCCCGAGCAGAGAGAAGACACAATACGGGCCGCACATGGAGCATGCTACCTCGCCGGCGCGTTCGTGACGAGAACTGGCGCGAGCTGGATTGATGGCCAATCTATATTGGGCATCCCAATCCAGATTCGATCTCGCTCTGGCCATCTCATCATCCCATGCCCGAGCTCGCGTGCCGAGACGAACGATGTCGGCTGCATGGGCCGCAATTCGCGCCGCTATGACTCCGTCCCGCACTTCCGACGGGTTGGGAAGCCCAAGGTGTTCGGCCGGCGTGAGGTAGCATAGGAAGTCGGCCCCCGCCATTCCCGCGAGTGCGCCCCCGATGGCCCCGCTGATGTGGTCATAACCCGGAGTTACATCGGTAACTAGCGGACCGAGAACGTAGAAAGGTGCGCCGTGGCAGAGGCGCTTTTGAAGGGCGACATTGGCTGCAACGTGATCGAGCGGAAGATGTCCCGGCCCCTCCACCATGGCTTGCACGCCGGCGCTGCGCGCCCGAAGGACGAGTTGTCCGAGTATCGTGGTTTCGGCGACCTGAGCGGCATCGGTGCCGTCCGCTAGACAGCCGGGACGAAGTCCATCTCCAAGGCTCAAGGTGACGTCGTGCGCGCGGCAGATTTCGAGTAGACGGTCGAAATGTTCGTACAGCGGATTTTCCCTATCGTTCGCCCTCATCCAACAAATCGTCATGGCGCCCCCGCGACTGACCACGCCGGTCAACCTCTCGCCTTCCAAAGCAAGCTTCGCCGTCTCGCGAGTAACGCCACAGTGAACGGTGATGAAATCAACACCGTCTGAGGCGTGTTTCTCGATGACAGCGAAGAGCTCGGCGGGATCCATACCTGTCAAACCGCGACCGTCGCGAGCCGCCTCAATGGCCGCTTGATAAATTGGCACCGTTCCGAGAGGAACCGGACAGCCGGCAAGAACCGAACGCCGGATATCATCGAGATTTCCGCCAGTGCTGAGATCCATGACGGCATCCGCACCGGCCTCCAGCGCGACGCCCAGCCGCGTCATTACGTCATCCAGCGAGGCGCCTTCACTCGATTCGCCAATGTTGGCGTTGACCTTGATTCGCAGGCCGGCCCCAATCGCCGTCGGCTTTCCGCGATGGCGATTCTGGTTGCTTGGCAGCACGATCGTGCCAGCAGCGATACCTTCTCTCAGAAGTTCGGTGTCGACCCCCTCGATCTCGGCAGCCGTCTTCATCTCAGGCGATACTTCACATCTCCGCGCTATGTCAAATTGAGTCACGTTCTACTTCCTCAATACCGCTCAATTGGGAATGGCGATCCTCAGGGGCGAAGGGTTTTGGTTGCTTTCACCATATCCTCAGCCCAGGCTACGGCCGAGATGACCGCGATTCCATCTGCGCCGGCGTCCAGCGGTTCTCTCATATTGTCGCAGGTGATGCCTCCAATGGCAAGGACCGGAACGGACACGACTCGTTTGATCTCGATGATGGGACGGAGACCAACGGCCTCTCCCGCATCGGCCTTCGTACTCGTCGAGTATACAGGGCCAACACCGAGATAGCTCGCCCCTGCTGCAACCGCCGCCTCTGCCTCCTCTGGACTGTTCACTGAGGCTCCGATGAGAGCATCCTTTCCAAGAATATGGCGAGCGATTCCGATCGGCAGATCCTCTTTTCCTAGATGCACGCCATCGGCTTCCGATGCCATCGCAACATCGACCCGATCATTCACAATGAAAGTCGCCCCATGTTTTCGAGTCAGATCGCGAATCTGTTTTGCCGTCTCGAACAAAGCGAGTGTGGACATCGACTTCTCGCGGAATTGTATCATCCTTGCGCCGCCAAGCAGTGCCGCTCGGGCCACGTCGGCGTGCCCTCGTCCCTGAGAGGCTACCGCTTGGGTGATGACACAGAGATCGAATACGGCCATTGGGTGACCTTCAATTCCACAGCGAAAAGACAGATCAACTGCAAAACGGCGAGCGCCTTCTCTCGCAGCCTTCATCCAATATGAAGTATAAGAAGCAGATAAACATGGTGTCAAGGGAGTGTCTCAGGGCAATCGCATCTTATCCAGCCACCAGAATCGCCTTCAGGAAGGAGTTGTCCCAGCTGGCGCTTTTGATGCTGCCGCGCACGCTCTTCTTGGCGGGCCTTGCCTTCTTGATGAGGTTCAGCGCCAGCCGCCGCATCAGCGCCATATTCTCGGGGGCGTGATCCTTGCGGATGCGATTCTGGTCTTCGTTCATGATGACATCAAGCACCCAATGCAGTGAGTTCTCGATCCCCCAGGCGCTCACCAGATGCAGCGCCGCTTGACCGGTGGCGGTGTCGAAACTGTGGCGCAGGGTTTTGCCGTCGAGCGCAATCACCTCTGCTTTGGTCGCCTCGTGCAAGGCTGCACTCCAACGCAGAAAGCACTCCCCGAAGGCTTGCGGGTCCAACAGTGAAAACACGCGACCAAAAGTATCGTGACTGGGGATGCCGTGGGGCAGTTCCAACAGGGTGCTCAGCCATTCCTTCTTCGCTTCGCCGAACATCTCCATATCGGTGAAGGTTTCCCCGCCGCAGATGATGGTGCATACCGCAATAAACAAAATGTCGATCAGCCGGTGTTTCTTGGTGCGGTCCACTCGCGGGTCCGGCAGGATAGAGAAGTAGGCGATGAAGTCGGTCGTATCAGCCACAGGTAAGCCTCCTTCAAGGTGAGAAGCATTTCCTGCAACAATGCGGATTCCACTTGAAGGCCCTTCTCAGCCGTCAGGGCTTTTTCAACCGCCCCAGTTACTCTGCCCGTTTAGATGCGATTGCCCTGCCCCATAATCTTGACTTCTAAGGAGTACAATGGGTATAATTCAAAATGGATAGTGGGCGGTAGGCGGCAACCTACTGCCGACAGAGGCTCGAAAAAAGCCGCCTTGAGATCTCGTCCTTTCCTCCGGAGGGGCTAATGCCAGCGTACGCATACTTTTGGGGATGCTATGTGCCCGGACGCCTCCCGCATATGGAGAAGTCCACACGGGCGGTCTTTCAACGCCTGGGGATCGACGCGGTCGATCTGGATGGTCTGACGTGTTGTCCAGAAAAGACCATGATTCGCAACATGAGCTACCGGGAGTGGCTGCTTACGGCTGCGCGCAACCTGACCGTGGCCGAAGAGGCCGGCTGTATTTTCGTCACCCCATGTACCGGATGCTTCTCGACGTTGAAGGAGGCGCAGGTGAAGCTCCATTCCGAGCCTGCGCTCCGGGACGAGGTCAATCGGGAGTTGGCTCGTGTTGGGCGGACCTATCGGGGCACGAGCGATGTCATGCACGTACTCGACGTGCTTCACCAGGATATCGGTCCGGGGACGATTAGGAGCCGCATTTCCTACCCAATGACCGGACTTCGTATGGCCGTTCACTACGGATGTCATCTCCTGCGGCCGAGTGGAGAATTGCTCTTCGACGATCCATTCTGGCCCAGAAAATTCGATGATCTCGTCGAAGCGTTGGGCGCCGAAAGCGTTTCTTATTCCTCGAAAATGGAGTGCTGCGGCAATCTGCTTCTGAGGGCGGGGGAGGAGGACACCGCTCAGGCAATGTGCCGAAGTAAACTCCGCGACATTATTGGAGAGGGAGCGGATGCGCTTACCCTGGTCTGCCCCTCATGTATGATGCAGTACGACAACATGCAGTTCCTGCTGCAGCGCGGCGGCGAAGATCTTCACCTTCCGGTCTTCTACTATCCTGAACTGTTGGGGCTCTCACTGGGACTCGACCCCGACGAACTCGGTCTTGGCCGACACCGCGTCGACGTCGGCCCTTTTCTCGATCGTTGGCAGGGGCGGCGAGACGCCTTCGACATCGTCCGCCAACATTGGGATCTGACCCTCCTGCGGGCCTGTGCCGAATGCGGCGCGTGTGTCGACGACTGCCCCGTGGCCCGCGCCGATCCGACCTTCGATCCCAACGCGCTCGTGCGGGCTCTCGCGGCGGGCGATATCGACGGAGTGCTCCGGTCGCCCGACCTGTGGAAGTGCGTCGAGTGTTATACCTGCGCTGAGCTCTGCCCCAACAAATACGACCAGATGGCAATTCTGCGACAGGCCAAGCACCTCGCAATCGAGGCGGGTCTTGCCCCCCCCGCCGCCGTCGATGGCATGCGCACTTTTCGCGAAAAGGGACAGTTGACCAAACCGTCGGTCGCCCAGCGGAAACGTCTTGGGCTACCCCCCAGTCCGGGCGTTGCTGCAGATGAACTGCGGGTGCTGCTCGGCGGGGATGAAAACGAAAATGATGGGGAAGAGTCGTCTTCGAAATGAGGAGAGAGCGAAGATGGATGACGTGAGCTTTGACCGAGGCATGCGAAACATCTCGGGATGCGGCCTCAGCGGCATGATGAGTCTGAGTGGAGAGCGCGTCGATGGACAGGCAATTCGCTCGTCCATAGCCGTCCTTCACGAACGGTCGAACGGCTTGGGCGGTGGTTTCGCTGCCTACGGTATCTACCCCGAGTACGCCGAACATTTCGCACTCCACATCATGTTCGACACACCAGACGCTCAGGAACGCGCCGAGGCGATCATCGAGCAGAACTTCGATGTAGCGCTCGACGAACGAATCCCTACGCGGCCTCATCGCGGTATCGTCAATCCTCCGCTGCTCATGCGCTACTTCGTGCTGCCTCGCCCCGTCCAACTTCAAGAACTCGATACATCCGCCGAAGACTTCGTGCTTTCCCAAGTCATGCGAATCAACGCCGAAGTCTCCGGCGCCTTTGTCTTCTCCAGCGGAAAGAACATGGGGGCTTTCAAGGCCGTCGGATACGCCGAGGACATCGCAGAGTTCTATCGGCTCGACGAATACAAAGCATACATCTGGATCGCCCACGGGCGCTTCCCGACGAACACCCCGGGCTGGTGGGCCGGCGCACATCCCTTCACCCTGCTGGACTGGGCTGTCGTGCACAACGGTGAGATTTCGTCTTACGGGATCAACAAGCGCTACCTCGAGATGTTCGGCTACAAGTGTACG
>Ga0180433_10010122_pt1 | contig 11410 bp, 9 predicted proteins | sample SS_ome_8_FD_132980 | JGI IMG/M metagenome (GOLD analysis project Ga0180433, IMG submission 132980) | Hypersaline lake sediment archaeal communities from the Salton Sea, California, USA - SS_1_D_1 metaG | ecosystem: Environmental > Aquatic > Non-marine Saline and Alkaline > Hypersaline > Sediment... | reverse complement strand
CATTCCCGCGCAGTCTGTCATGCCGCTTGCGCGGCACCTGGAATGACGAAAAGGGGCCGGAATCAGTTCCATTTTCGAGGCAGGCGGGAATCCAGCGGCGACCGGTACTCAGCAAGGTTCCTGCCTGCGCGGGAATGGCGGCTGGAAGGCCGGCGGCTAGACGGCATTACGGAGGTTTTGTTCGTTGACTCGCCGGGATGTCCAGTCTTAGAACGTAAGCTTTTGGAAGGCAACAACTTCCGACTGCCGTCGCAATGGCGTGCCGCCGCCGGCTGTCGCTGTCGAGAAGGGGCGAAGAGGCACGCCAGTGGTTCGGCCAAGAAAGTAGAAACGCCCGGTCAGCCGTGCCGGGCGTCTCTTTCTCGTTGTAGCAACTACGCAGTAGTGCGAAGTGAAGGGGAGGAAGCAAGCAATCTTGCAACGGTTCCGAGAACCGGCCGACTACTTCTTCTTCCGAGCGGCCTTCTTGGCGGCCTTTTTGGCCGTCTTCTTCACGGCCTTCTTGGCCGTCTTCTTCGCGGCCTTTTTGGCCGTCTTCTTCGCGGCCTTCTTGGCCGTCTTCTTCGCGGCCTTCTTCGCGGTTGCCTTCTTGGCTACCTTCTTCGCGGCCTTCTTGGTCGTCTTCTTGGCAGTTGCCTTTTTCTTGGCCACCACACGTCCTCCTAACAAGTGTTCCGGCGGGCTCCTTGTTGCGACTTGAGGGCTGGGGCCGTAAGCCGAAAGGGACACCGCCACCAAACAAACCAACGAACTCTTGAAACGTCGTTCAGCAATTTCGCATCACGAAGTCCCTCGCGTTCGTCCTCGTCCGTCCTCGAAAGCGCCGGTGTCTACCAGCCACTTCCGCTCGTGCCAAGCTCAGTAAGCTTAAGCTCTTTCTGATCCTACTCATTTTTTTGTTCTTTGCAAGTACAATTCGTGCATCAAATCCATTTTCTTTAGTGAAACCGACCCGCGCCACGCCGCGAATCAACGTCGTCGAAGGGATGAACAGGACATCGATCGCCATCGCTTGATACCTACGGAGCGACGCTCTCTTCTCACGTTGAACAACCTTCGGGTAAAGAACGAAGGACACCGATCGAAGGTCTCCTTACGACAGAAGATGCTCGCATACTTTCGCCGTGATCGCATCAGAATGCGGTGTTGATATCTCTTCAGCGGCAATGCGTTCACCCATGGCTCTCGACCCGTTGGCAGCGCGCCGATCCGCGGCAAAAGCCGTCACGGATTGCTATGCGACACGGGCTTCACCGCCGCAAGACGGCCACCTGTCCGCGAAGGCTGCGCTGGACGCAATGCATTGCACGCCAACGCTTTACGGCGCGACCGACAGCTCGCCCTTCATTCAGGTCCCAGGCAGCGCCACCACCTGACAATGCCCCGACTGTCGAACGATCGCCCTGCCGCTCGCGTGGAACGAAGACGCGATGCGCGTTTCCTGCGAAGGCATCTGCGCGGGGTACGGAGCTTCGTTAGACGACGGACTGCACGCATCGGTTCGAGCCGCGCATCCAGCGACATCGGCGGGCGGTTCGACGTGCAAGAACAGCAACGCGCGACAGCCTGTCGGATGCCGGTTCTTCACTGCGAAATGTCGACGTGCGCGCGGCCGGTGCAACGCAAGAGATGGCCGCGCGGCGCGAACGTTCTCAGTCGAAAAAAATTTTCTTCGCCGTGGAAAATTTTTTGGCCAATAGCACCGCGAAAGCAGCCGAGCCACTTGGGAATGTGCGCGAAAGAGTTGTGTGTCGCACAAGCCGACCGCCGAGCCACAAAGGATCGGCTGGTTGTGTCGCGCCGCGCCGTGAAGAGTGGACCGCAAGTTCACCACTGACCGCGAAGGCTACCGACCAGTATTCCGAAGGATGTAACGGACCATCTCGCGGTCGAGCTGTTCGAGGTTTCCGAAGGCGGCTTCGAACTGTTTGATCCGTGTTTGGGCGTCGTCTTCAAGCAGCGGCTTCTTCTTCGAGAGCTGTTGGAGATACCCGGCGTATGCGTCCGAGTGACGGCGGATCAGGAAGTACGTCAGCGCCCAGGCTTCGGCATAGGCGTCCAAAGCCCGTTTGGGGTCGCGGAACCGCTGGTCGGTGGCGATCAGCGTGCGCAACGAGTCGGTCGGCCGATGTCGAAGATACTGCTGGAACTGGACCAGCCGAGGCCGGTTCACCGCACCGATGCCGCGCCATCCCCGAGAACTGCTCAAGTCGGGTGTTTCGAAATAGACGGCGATTCCCTCGCTGAACCAGAGGGGACAATCGCTGTAGCGCGTGTGCAGGCCGCAGTTGAAGGCGATCTGATGGGTCGCCTCGTGGACGATGGTGGCCACCTGCTGTTGGGCTTGCGGTTGGGCCAGGATGCGGCCGATTTGGCTCGCATTGCCCCGCCCGGCAGGCAACCGCAGCCGCTCGACGCCGGTCAGGTCGTACATCGTCATCCGGTTGGTCCGCAGGCTGAAGTAGCCGATAATCGACTCGCCCGCTCCGCCGAGTTCGGCGCGGGTACACTTCAGATAGGCCTGCCGATCGGCGAAGATGGTGGCCACCAGCGGAAACTCCGGCTCCTTGAGCTCCACACCGCGGCGACCGAAGTAGTTCGTAAAGGCCATGTAGAGCCGCTCGAACAGCGAGCCGCACCACTCGGCATAGGCCGTGGAGGTGTCGTAGAGCACGAGATAATGGGCCGTCCGATGGGCCTTGAAGCTCGAGGGCAACTCGGCCAGCAACTGCTCGGACAGTTCGTCGGCCGTCAGGGGGGAAAACGGCAGGGGGTCGCGCGTATGCCGGATGCGTTCTTCCGGCGGGATTGCCCAGATCACGCCGTCGCGAGCCAGCAGCAACAGCCCGTCATCCTGAGCCGTCACCAGAACGCGTCCCTCGACATAGAACCGCTTCGCATCGCGCTCGAACGCCACATGATCCAGCCCAAGCGCGGACGCCGGCGCGAGAAGCCCGGGCAACACAAGCGCCACCGATCGGCCGATGGTCGAGCAGAACAAAGCCGCCCCTCGCAAGGTGGCCGACTCCGTGTGGCGGCCGGGATCGGTCATTTGCGTTGCTGCTTGAAGAGTTCTTTGAGAATTTGATCCGCCGCTTCCCGCGAGCTACCCACCGGCGGCTCCTTCGTGGCGAACCGGCCGACAATGCCGGGCTGCTTCGGCTGCTTCGGCGGCTGCACAGGTTCGGCCGCTTGCGCGTCGACGCGGTTTTCGGCTTTGGCGGCCGCCGGGCTCGGGGCGCTCGGCGGAGGAGCCTCCTCGGGCTGGTCGCTGTCGTCCTCGCCGAAAATGTCCCCGAGGTCGAAGTCGTCCTCATCCATCGGTTGGCTGGCCTTGGCGCTTCGCACAACGGCCTCGGCAACGTTCTGAACCTTGGGCTTCTTCTTTCCCCCCAAGCGGACTCCAAGCTCGATCTCGAATTCCAACGGCCCGATCTTCAGCCGGTCGCCGGTCTTCAGTTCCCGTTCGGTCTTGATCCGCTCTTGATTGACGAAGGTTCCCGACTTGCTGCCGAAATCGCGAACGGCGACGAACCCCTCTTCGACAATCAGGACCGCATGGTGGCGGCTAACCTGATCGCTCCCCGCCTGCAGGTGACAATCATCCCCGCGGCCGATAAAGAACTTGGGCACTTGGATCGGGATCTTCTTGCCCGCGCTCTTGCCCCCGACGACCAGCAGATTCACGTCCATCGCTTACCTCCGTTCGCTCGATGCCACCATCTCTATGGTAACCGAGGTTCGCGGCCTAGTCAAAGGGGGGAAATAGCACTCAGCACGTCACGTGCAAGAGGGCCGCTTTGCGCTGGGTCGACTGGTTATAGGCCGCCACGGCCTCGGGCGTCGGCAAGGCCTCGTACTGGATGGAGCGATGTTGCAGGTAAAGCTCCGCGTCTTCGGTCAGGCGTACTTCTCCGGAATGCCCCGTGCCGATGAACACGACCTGCGGACCTCCCTTACAGACCTTGGCCAGTTCCTTCGGTCCGATCATGTGCGAGGAGCCGTAAAGACTCTTCGCCAAAGCCTTATCCCGCTTCTTCACCTTGCCGTTGACGCGGATATGGATGTCCGTGTTGTAGGTCCTCTCGCCGACAGTGGTTTCGCCGAAACGGACGTCGGTAATCCGCGGGTAGGTAGGCTTGACGGCAAACCGGCTGCTGAATGGGCTGCGGCCGACCTCGCCGCGAGCCAGGGCCACCGCTCCTAGGACGACCGCATCATCCCCCAACGCCGAGAGCAGGATATGGCCGCCGTGCCGCGCGCCGGGCAATTGGTCGGAGCCGACCACCTTGCGGATGATCGGCATCATGAACCCGCTGCACGCCTCCAACACGCCGCCGCCGAGAACGATCACCTGCGGGTCGATCAGGTGCCGGATCGTCAGGCAGGCATATCCGATGATTTCGCTTGCCCGATGCATCACCTCCGTCACCAGCGGATCTTCAGCCTCCAGCGCGCGGCGGAGCATGCCGCTGCGGATGATCTGAAGGTCGCCCTCGGCGAGTTCCGTCAGCACGCTGGTCCGGCCGTCGGCAATCGCCTGGCGAAGGTCGCGTTCGATGGCGGTCCGACTGGCCAGGGCTTCGAAGCAGCCCCGATTGCCGCAGCCGCACAGCGGCCCGCCGATCTGCATGACCATGTGGCCGACTTCGGAGGCCGCTTCCCGCGCGCCGCGCCAAAGGCGCTTCTTGCGTACAAATCCACCACCGATGCCGGTCCCAACGAGCATGGCCACCACGCTATCGGCGTCGCGGGCCGCTCCAAGCCACTTCTCGCCCAACGCGCCGAGGTTGCAGTCATTGCCGATCACCACCGGGACGTGAAACCGGCCCTGCAGATGGGGGCCCAGGGCGACGTCGGTCAGGCCCATGTTCGGCGTGACCACCACATAACCGTCGTCCGGATCGACGACGCCGGGTACGGCCACGCCGATGGCCGTCAGAGCGTCCTGCTCGATCTCGGCCTTCGCCAGCACCTCACCCATCACCGCTTCCAGGGCGGCCAGGATTTCTTCCGGCTCGCTTCCGCGCGGGCTGGGGCGGCGCTGACGCTCCAGCGGCGTGCCCGCCTCCGAGATCAGAGAGGCCTGAATCTTGGTGCCGCCGATGTCCACGCCAAGATACAAGCGTTCGTCGCGACTCTTCGGGTCTGCCATCGGTTCCTCCGTTGTGTGGCAGGAGGGATTCGTCGTGCTGCGGTTGCACGTCCGACTGACAAAAAGCATACCGCAAATCGGGCCGATACCCAAGTGGTCGCAGCAAGCCGATCTACACCCGTTCCAGAGCGGTCGGGCTTTCCGCCGACTCGACCGGCGGGGTAACGGAACGTTCGACGAAGCAGGCGAGCTTGCTGGCGCGGATCGGGTGCTGCAAGGCCCGGACCGCCTTGGTCTCGATCTGGCGAACCCGCTCCCGAGTGACCGAAAATATCTTGCCCACCTCCTCCAGGGTGTACGTGTAGCCGTCGGCCAGCCCGTAACGTAGGCGGATGATCTCCCGCTCGCGGTAGTCGAGCGCTTCGAGCACGTCGGCGATTCGAGAGCGGAGCGAGGCCTGGTTCATCTCTTGCAGCGGGTCGTCTTCCCGATGGTCTTCGAGGAACTCGCCGAAGTAGGTATCCTCGTGGTCGCCGACCGGTTGGTCGAGCGAAAGCGGATGGTGGGTCATGCGGAGGATGCAGGTGGCCTCCTCGACCGACATGCCGGCCTCTTCGGCCGTCTCTTCCACGCTGGGCGTGACGCCGTTGCGCTGAAGCAGATGCCGCGTGACACTGCGGACCCGGCTCATCGAATCGATCATATGCACCGGCACGCGGATGGTGCGGCTCTGATCGGCGATTGCCCGGGTAATGGCCTGGCGGATCCACCAGGTGGCGTAGGTCGAGAACTTGTACCCTCGGGCGTGCTGGAACTTGTCGACCGCCCGCATCAGCCCCGTATTGCCCTCCTGGATCAGATCGAGGAAGCTGAGGCCCCGGTTGCGGTAGCGTTTGGCGATCGAGACGACCAGCCGCAGATTGCCGGCCGAAAGAACCCGCTTGGCGGCTTCGTACTGCTCGAGATTGTGGCAGCATCGCTCGAGGCGGCGCTGGAGCGTGGCGGGGCTCTCCAGGGTCACCCGCATCAGGTAGCAGAGTTCCTTCCGCAATGCCGGGAGCCGGTCGGCGTCGCCGTTGCCGCTCAGGTCGGCCACCTGCCGGCGCAGCTCGGTCATGCGTTCGGAGATCTGCTTGAGCTTTTCAAGCATCGGCTGCAATCGCTGCGTCCGCAGGCCGAGTTCCTCGACCAGTCGGACAGCCCGGGCACGCCGCTGCATCAGGCATTGCCATGCCTGATGGCGTTGTTTCTCGGGCACGTACCGGTTGACGGCGCGGGCAAAATCCCGCTGGTTCCGCCGGACCATCTGCTTCAGTGTGTGAAGATTGGGCTCGAGCATCTTCAGCAGCCGCCGCTTCTCGCGGACGTTGATCACCGAAACCTCGATGGTCCGGTCCAGGCGCAGGTTCCCCTTGCGGATGCTCTCCAACAGGTTGATGGCCCCCTGCAAGACATAATCGGTGGCCAACATGCTGCAGCGGAACTGCCGCCGCGTCCGCTCGATTTGTCGCGCGGAAGCTATCTCCTCGCGTCGCGTCAGAAGCGGGACCTCCCCCATCTGCATCAGATAGATCCGCACCGGATCGTCAATCTGGTCGTCGTCGCCGGTGACATCGACCGAACTGACATCGTCCAACTCGTCCTCGAGTTGGGCCAACTCCTCCTCGTCCGGCTGCCCCTGGTCGTGGCCGTTGCACGAGCGGGCCAATAGCGGCGACTGCTGCTTGCTACGGCAAGCACCCTTGCGCCTGCGAGGCTTGCGACCGTTGCTGTTGCTCAGGGCGTCTCTTTGTCGAGTCTTTGGCAAGATGCTCTCCTCGAAGCGGATGGGAGCGAGAGATTGGAAAACCGGCACGCGTAAGCAAATCAACGCGGGCTGGAATAAGCACCCGGGATGCCAAAGCCCGTCGCCAATTTCCCGAAAGCACGCAAAGCATTCGCTAGTGCATGGTTACGTCATCTCTCCACGACTGGCCCTCGGCAGCCGGACGGAAACTTGTTGATTTGGGACAACATCCGATCGTCGTCTCTGTTGCGATTGCGGAACAATCCCCCGGGCCGTCGACAACGCCGCCTTCCGGGAGACCATGATGCGATCGACAGGCTATTCGCCCCCAACCCGATTAGCCGGACCTGGGCGTCGCTGTCTGGGTGATAACCAATCTTTCCAAAGAAATGGACACTTGGGTGGGCTGCTTGGTGAAGCTCCGGCGGGCCCTGGTGTGATAACACGGAGCTTCAAGGCTGGTGGGTTCCCTACGGACCACGAGAATCCCCTTATTCTACCCATTTACGTAAGCATAACAAACCTTACGACCCGGTCAATAGGAAAGACAGGAAAAATCCAGGGTTTGGGGAAGAGAGGGGGGGGATCTTGTCGCCTGGCGGGACCCCCGCTTTTTTCGGAAACTTTTCTGCCACCCTCGCAAAGGGGGTGCGGGCGGCTGGGCCGGCCGCTATCGGCTTGCTGCGGGTCTCGGAGCCTGCCTGGAAAAGGACGTGCTGTGGGACGGATTGCGGATCCGCCCACGGCATCAATAGGTATCCCGCCACCCGACCAACCCAGCAAAATGCTCTTGCTCGACGGCCGCGACTTCGGTATACGCCGATTCGCTCTTTGTTGCGTCCGCAAAGAGCCAGGTTTGATCTCGCTCGGGCCAAATCGCGACTATTCGCCGGAAGTACTCTATCCATGCGCACCGATTATGTCATCGTCGGCTCGGGCCTGACCGGGGCCGTGATCGCCCGACGTTTGGCCGACGCCGGCCACCGGGTCGTCGTGCTCGAACGACGCGGGCATGTCGCCGGCAATGTGGCCGACTTCTGGCATCCTAGCGGCATCCAGGTCCACCGCTACGGCCCCCACCTGTTCAGAACGAACTCGAAGGCCATTTGGGAATTCGTCACCCGTTTCGCCACGTTCCATCCCTACCGGCACCAGATCCGCTCGCGGGTCGACGGCGCGTTGGAGAACTGGCCGATCGCCGCCAGCTACATCCGGCGGCTTTGTGGGCCCGATTGGCAACCGGCTGAGCCCGACGGCAGGCCGGCCAACTTCGAGCAGGCCGCGTTGCAACTGATGCCTCGGCCGATCTATGAGAAGTTCGTCAAACCCTACACCGAGAAACAATGGGGTGTGCCGGCCGAGAGCCTCGCGGCCGGGCTCTGCAAGCGGTTCGACGTCCGCGAGGACGACAACCCCTACCTCACGCCCAACCACAAGCACCAGGGCATTCCCACCGACGGCTACAGCACCATGGTCCAGCGGATGCTTGCCGGCATCCCGGTGGTGCTCAACTTCGACTACCTCCGCGACCGCGACGCCTTCCGACCGAACCAACTGCTGGTCTTCACCGGTCCGATCGACGAGTATTTCCGCTATGAACTCGGCCGGCTCGCCTACCGCGGCCAGCGGCGCGAGCACCGCTACCTGGGCGATGCCGATTGGGTCCAGCCGTGTGGGCAGGTGAACAACCCCGGCCAAGGAGCCCACATTCGGCAGATCGAGTGGAAGCACATGATGCGGCCCGACTGCGCCGGGCGCATCCGCGGCACGGTCGTCACGCGGGAAACGCCCTGGACCCCCGACACGGCCGACGCCTGCGAGTATCCCTTCCCGTCCGACGAATATCGCACGCTCTACCAGCAATATCGGGCCATGGCCGAAGAAGAACCGAGGCTGTTGATCTGCGGGCGTTTGGGCGAGTACCAGTATTACGACATGGACCACGCCATCGGCCGCGCGATGATGCTGGCCACGCAGATCCTCACGCAGGCTCCGCTTAGCACCCGCGCCGCGGCGTAATCGCCGTCGCCGGACGCCGTAGAGTCGGACAGCGACTCAGCTTCTCAACCGCGGGCGGTGCCGGAGCGTTCCACTATAGAACCGTTGTTGGCAGCCGTCGGGCAATTCCAAAATGAGCCCGCCGTCGGGAGCAATCCCCCGACAAACCCCGGTGATTTCACGCCCCCCAAGCTCCAGCGCAAGTGTCTGGCCGCGCTGGAGGCATACGCAATCGACCTGCCGGCCGAGCGTCTCGGGTGCGTCAGCGGCCTGTCGCAGCCGCGTCTGGAGGTTTCCCAGAAGAGCGATGAGCAATTCGGTCGCATCGTACGGTCGGCCGGTCAGGTCGCGAAGCGTCGTGGCGACGCCGCGCAACTCCGCCGGGGCGTCGGCCATCGTGTTGTTGGTATTGACGCCGATGCCGAGAATGGATCGGCGGTCGGAGAGCACCTCGACCAGGATGCCGGCCAGCTTCCGATCGGCCGCCATCACGTCATTGGGCCATTGGATGCCAAGGACGACCTCCGGCAGAAGCGGTGCGACTGTATCGACCACCGCCATGGCCGCGGCCAGGGCCGCCATCGACGGCCGACCCTGCTCGACGGCGTTGTCGGTGGGCGGCGGAAGCATCAAACTCATCGCCAGACTTCCCCGACCGGTCCACCAGCGGCTCGCCCCGCGCCCCCGACCGGCCGTTTGCTCCTCGGCGACGATCAACAGCGGCAAGGGCCCGGCGCCTTGCTGGGCAAGCTGTTTTGCCCGATCGTTGGTCGAGTCGATCGAAGCGTAATGTTCGACCCGGGCGACGAACGTTTCGGCCAGGATGCGGTTCGGATCGAGCGGCGTGTTGGGCATAGTCGGGGGCGCAAACAAGACCACCCCAGGGCGCGGCGTCCCCGGGGTGGTTGCGGTTTGTCAAACAATCTGGTTTGTCGACCGGGGCTTAATCGCGCGACGCGCGCCAACCGCCGTCGTCAACCTGCGTGGCGCTGACGGGCACAACCGGCGTGGTCTCCGGCGGCGAGGAGATCAGCCCAAAGAGCCGCTCCACTCGCGAATCCCGCATGGTCGTGCGGTTCTCCGGGTGGATCAGTCGCGGGATGGGCATCGAGTTGTAGTTGGCCTCGGGGATCGGCGGCAGAGCCTCGTCGTCCCGCGAGGAGTCTTCCGCTTCGGTTGTCGGCCGGTTCTGCTGGAAGGTTTGCGGGGCGGCTCCTCCCTGGTCGGCCTCGGTGGCATAGCTCGGCGCGGGTGCCTGTGTCATCGGCGCCGAAACCGCGCCGCATCCGCCCGGCCCACAGGGGCTCGACATGGCCGGCGCACAAGCACCGCCGGCACACGGATCGCAAGGATTGCACGAAACGGCCGGAACGCACGGGTTGCTGTAGACCGCCCGAAACGCCGTGGTCGGCACAAGCTGGGCCTGACGGCAGAATCGGGTCACCGGGCGGTAGGTGGTCACCGCACCGCCGGTCAACGGATTGCGGAAGGTCGAGATCCGGTAGGTCGTCACCGGGGCCACTCGGTAGACGGCCCGAAAGGTCGTCTGCGGCACATAGCCGCACGTCTGCGTCGGACAGGCCGGGGCCACAGCAGGAGCCGGCGCGTAATAGGTGGTTTGCGGCTGGCACCAGCCAAACAGGCAGTCCAGGAAACCGCACGCCCGGCTTTCCGCCGGCGCCGCCAACAACACGGCAGCCACAGCCGCGGCTGCCACGAAACCTCGAGTCAATTTTCGGTTCATGATCTTACTCCACGCCTTGTGAAACAGGAGAGCGTTTCTCCATCAGAGCGGTTCTAGTGTGCTCGGTCAAGGAAAAAACCATCCGGAGATCGAAATTTCGCGATCGGCCGTCCGGTTATGCGAATTATAGGCGTCCGGCAACTCACCTCCCGCCAGCCGGCCACCTTGCCCTTGCTGAGCCGACGTTACCTTGTCTTGTTCAACCTTAGGTCACGATTTCGCACCACGCGGCAAAGAAGCGAAAATGGGCAGCCTGCAGAATTTGAGAGGCCTGCCGAACACCTTCAGAGCCGTCTGCCGTATGGCTACGGGCTAGGTCACCCGCGTCGTTTATTCGCGCCCCCCCGACGTGGCTGTCAACCTTGTCGATGGTCGATATCGGGCTAGAATCAAAGAGAACGATGAACGAATACGAAAATCTCTCCTATCCTGATCGTTCCGCCTACGACACGGCAAGGCCGGAGGTCATCGTGGCCGAACTGGCGCACGAGCGCCCGGAGCGGGAGCCGGTGCCGGCCGTGGCGCGGCGACGGGTGCTGTTGCCGGCGCTGTTGTTCGCGGCGACCTGCCTGAGCACGCTGTTTGTCGGCAGCCTCAACGCCGACCCCTCGTTGGGATGGGGCCACATGCTGGCGCGCGGCTTCATGTACGGCGGCGCGCTGATGACGATCTTGATCTTCCACGAAGCGGGCCACTTCCTCCAGGCACGCCGCTATGGGGTCTACGCGACCTTCCCCTTTTTCATCCCCATGCCCATCTCGCCGATCGGCACGTTCGGCGCGGTCAT
>Ga0180433_10010120_pt1 | contig 11411 bp, 5 predicted proteins | sample SS_ome_8_FD_132980 | JGI IMG/M metagenome (GOLD analysis project Ga0180433, IMG submission 132980) | Hypersaline lake sediment archaeal communities from the Salton Sea, California, USA - SS_1_D_1 metaG | ecosystem: Environmental > Aquatic > Non-marine Saline and Alkaline > Hypersaline > Sediment... | reverse complement strand
GGTGTGCGCAGCTCGTGGGACATGTTGGCCAGGAATTGGCTCTTGAGCCGGTCCACCTCCTTCAACTGCTCGGCTGTCCTCTGCAGTTCTGCATAGGCCCGCGCGTTCTCGAGGGCCAGAGCCACCTGGTCGGCCACGCTCTCCACCAGGGCGATGTCGTCCCTCGACCACTGGCGCTGCTGCTCGGTCTCGTAGAAATCCAGCGCGCCGATGACCTGCCCGCGCAATGTAAGCGGTACGGCCAACGCCGCCTGAGCGGGCGACGACTCGAAGGCCACGCTGCCTGAGCGGGCGCCGTCCTGCCTTGCAGCGGCTGTCTCAGGTCGAACAACTGTTTCCCCGCGCTGTGCGGCCTGCGAGATCTCCGGCATCCAGACGTCGCCGGCGGGTTTCACACTTCCTAGCTCGTAAGAATACCCGGTGCGTGCTCGTGCTTCTTCGTCTGCCACGTACGCCCGCCACTCCTGCCGCAGATAGCGCTGGTGCAAGCGAGAGATTTCCTCCAGGCTCTCTTGGGTCTGTTGGAAAAGCCGGGCATTCTCGATAGCTGCGCCCAATTGGTCGGCCAGAATCTGGAAGGTGGTGATGTCCTCATCGCTGAAGGCAGCTATGCGGCTACTTTGGATGGTCATAGCTCCGATGACCTGCCCGCGGGCGATGAGCGGCAGCGCCAGCTCCGAGTGCGTCTTGGGCAGAAGAGGATTGTCGAAGTGCACCGCTTCCTTGCCAACGTCGAACGCGATGCGAGCTTCACTGTGGTCGACGCACCAGCCGATCATGGACTGGCCGCCAACCTTCAAGCGATGCCCTCGGCGGAGCATCTCCCGGCCGGGCTCTCCGGTGCCAGCCCGCAAGACAGCCCACTCGCCGGCCTCGTCTACCAGGAACACACCGGCATAATACAGGTCGAAGCGGTCGTGGATCAGGTCCACCGCGGTGTTGAGCAGTTCATCTAGGTCAAGGATGGAGGAGGCGGCACGCGCTATCTCGGCCACGGTCTGCAATTGGAGCGTGAAGCGAGTCAGAGTGCGTTGCATAGCCGCCCGGATGCGCTCCTGTTCCTCCAGCACGATACTCTCCTGGGCTTCCAGGAAACCTTCCAGGAAGGCCCCGGTGTAGACCTCGGTCGCTGATAGGGCGGCATCGAGAACGTTGTCTTTCAGATAGGTGTGACAGAATCGGCGCAGCGTCGTCCGCATACGCAGCAGGCCTTGCGTTCCCAGTCCCTCTTTTGCCTGCCGTGCCCCTTGCGCTCGGGCTGCAGGCATATCCTCCCCCTTCAAGAAAGCGAGGAAGGCTTCGGCCTCTTCGGCGGCAATCTGCCCTAGAAATGGGCGTATGCCGGGGCGGTGGGAGAACAGTGTGGCCTTCAAGGCGTCCTGCAGCCGTTCCGCTAGCTCCTCGCGGTGGGGAGCCAACCGCTGCTCGACCTGTGGCACCTTGTCGATCGATATACTCATGCCAGCCTCCTCCATGGGTTCCCGCACATATATCACTCTTCTATCGCTATCCTCCCGACTTTTCCAAGAATACCCCGTAAAACTCCAGCCCGACGCCTTCTCGGTCTTCCTCCGTGAATTGGTCTTGGACCCCGAGCCACTCTGCAAGAGGGCGGAAACCGCGTTCGTCAGGTTGCCACGGCTTGACGACCTCTTGACACTCTTCCAACGTCAGGAAGTGATAGGGGCTTCCCATCTGGTCAAACATATCCACGAACTGCTGCATCTTGGGCGTCATTGCCTCGGGTAGTTTCGTTTCAAAGGTGGCGAACATCTTGCTGCCTGGGGCTGCCCACTCGTATAGCGTGTTCATGATGTACTGTATTTCCTCACCCGTCAGGAAACAAGTCACCGCGTTGAAGCCAATGGCGACTTTGTGTTCATCCCCGAACAACTCCTGGACAACGGTGGAATCCAGGATGGCTTCTGGATCCCGGATGTCCGCCTCCAGATAGCAGACGTTTTCGTTGTCGCCGATGATCTCCCTGGCAAAGTTGACTGTCACCGGATCACTGTCTGTGTAGACCACCCGGGCATCGGGAACTGTGTTGTGGATGTGATCCACAGTGGGCAGTCCTGAGGCGAAGTCTAGAAATCTTTCGAACTCTCCCTCGGCTAGCTGACGGGAGGCTTCCTGCAAGAACATGCGCAGCATACGCACCCACTTGCGGGTTGAGGGGACCAGGCTGATCATATACTCAGCTGCTTGACGATCAGCCTCAAAATTATGGTGACCTCCCAACACGTAGTCATATACCCGCCCAGCGTTGGGCACACTGGTGTCCATCGGTCCCTTTTTAGCCATTTTCGCTACTCCTTTCGTGTATTGGTGAACTGATGTCTGATCGTGTATCACATGGGGTGTAGTGCATTGCGCCTCCCTATCTCAATGTGTGCTCCAATTGCATTGTACTCATATTACCAAACTTCCACCTGATCGTCAACCGTCCGTTGCGTGTCTCTTCTTTTCCGCCCGGTCTCGTGCGCCGGCGCCTGGATCCGCCTGACCTTTCGTAGGAGGCTCGGCCAGTTCTGCCTCCGTGCCCAGGCGTGCGAGGCCATGTGAGACCCCGAGCGCCTTGCCCAGTTCCCGTACCGTCGTCTGCAGGATATTCTCGACGTCGACAGTGGTTCTGATGCGCGCTGTGATCTCGCGGATCAGTTGCTCGTGACGGGCACGGCGCTGCACTTGCTCGAACAGGCGAGCGTTCGCGATGGCAGTGGCCAACTGATCGGCCATCGTCTGCAGAATCGCCATATCGTCCTCCGAGAAGGCGGCCTCTTCGGTGGATTGGACGTCCAGAACCCCTACCACTCGCTCCTGCACCAGCAGCGGCAATCCCATCTCCGATCGGGTGTTGGGCAGATCGGGGTTGGCAAAGTGCGTGGCATCTTCGCCCACGTCCAGCGCGATGCGAGGCTCCCCTGTGCTGGCGACGTGGCCGACGATGCCCTCCTCACCGACTCGCAGTCTGTGCCCCCGCTCAAGCATGCGGTGGCCGCCTTCGGAGGAGGCAGCCTGCAGGACCGCATATCCGTCGTACTCGTCCAGGAGGAACACGCCCGCGTGATAGAAGCCGAATTGCTCGGAGATGAGGTGCACCGTCTGATTCAGCAAGTGCCTTACGTCCAGGATGGCAGTCGCATCCCGCGCCACCTCTGCTGAGGCGGCCAGTTGTGTCGCCTTGCGCTGTGTCTCCTCCAACAGGTGCGCGTTCTCCAGCGCCACCGCCGCTTGATCCATAAAGGCGGCCATCATCTGTACTTCTTCGTCTTCTATCTGGCCTTTCTCCTTCTTGTCGTAGCCTGCCTCGACGACGCCGATAACGCGATCTCGCATTTTGATAGGCATGAAAACTCGCAGCAGACGTTCCTGGCCGAATTCTTCCCATATTTTGCGGTTGAAACGTTCGTCCCATCCCTCGATGATCTCGGTGCGACCGGTGCGGCAGACGTCGGCCAGGATGTCTGGGTGTTCGAGGGGAAACTGAGCTGCCTGAATCCACGCGGGGAAAGCGTCGAATTCCCCGTTCCAGATGCCGTGTCGGATGCCTACGGTATTCGTTTTCCTGTCTACAGTTGAGATGATCACGTGCTCACAGCCGAGCGTGTGGTACACGGCCTCCAGAACAGCTCGCATCAGGGACTCTTCCTCCAACGTGGAGGAGAGCGCTCGACTCGTTTCGTAAAGCGCCTGCATGGTTTGGGCAGATCTCTGGGTCTCGGCGAACAGCCGTGCGTTTTCCAGCGCCATTGCGACCTGCTCGCTCACCGCCTCGACCAGCGCAATTTCGTCCGGCGACCACTCCTGCGCTCCGTCTGTTCCCTGGATGCCCAGAGCTCCGATGATCTGGTCGCGCACTTTGAGCGGCGTGGCCAGCACGGTCTGCGTTGTCTCCGGCTCGGCGATGGCGATCGTCTCGCCACGCACGATAGCCGAGTCAAGGGCCGGTACCGACAGCCGTCCGGTGGGCGAGATGTCGACGCGGTCGTAGACGTAACCTGATACGTGCTGGAGCGACGCCAGTCTGGTCCAGGCAGTGGCGCTGTACTCTCCGTAGAGCAAGCTCAATTCCCGCAGTTGGGCCTCGGTGCGCTCCACCAGGCGGGCGTTCTCTATCGCGATGGCCAATTGGTCGGCCAGCGTCTGCAGAGCCACCACATTGTCCTGAGAGAAGGCGGCCTCCTTGGTAGACTGGATATCCAGTACGCCAATCGTGCGGCCGCGCAGGTTCAGGGGAAGCACGGCCTGAGAACGAGTGTCTGGCAAGGCGGGGTCATCGAAGAGCACGCAGTCGGCGCCTACGTCCACGGACGCACGACCAATGTCCGCAGCGATTCGGGATTCACCCGTGGCTGCGACGTAACCGACGGTGTCATCCTCGCTGACTTGTACCCTATGGCCTTGCTCCAACATCTGGCGTCCCTCCTCGGAGGAGGCGGTCCGCAGGACGGCATATCTGTTCTGCTCATCGATCAAAAAGATGCCGGTGTGATAGAAGCCGAACCTGTCAGAAACAAGGTTCGCTGTCTCGTCCAGGAGCTGGTTCACCTCGCGGATAGCTGCAGCTTCGCGCGCCACTTCAGATGCCACCCGGAGTTGTGTAGTTTGACGTTCCAGGCTGGCCGCGTACTGCTCGAGATCCCTGTGTGCCTTTTGAAGTGCTTCCTCCGTTCGCTTGCGTTCTGTAATGTCGACGATCACGGCCAGGGTGCCTTCGAATTTCCCATCACTCGCCATGAGCGGTGATGCGGAGACAAGGATATTCAAAGCGCTTCCGTCCTTGCGCCGCAGGGTGGTCTCGTAATGGCTGTGCACTCCCTTTTCTTGCCTTGTCTTGGTCCGTTCTTGATATCTTGCAAACTCCTCTGGATCAGCTAACTGGGAGAGGCTCATGCCAGTCAGTTCTTCTTGTGCATATCCGAGCATATCGGCGAAGGCTTGATTGACAAAAGTCAGCGTTTCCTCGCGATTCACGATGCCGATGCCTGTGACCGCCGATTCTGCCACGGCCCGGTAGCGCTGCTCGGCTTGGTGAATCGCCTCCTCCGCCCGCTTGTGCTCGGTGATGTCTCTGGCTATGCCGACAAGCCCGGTTATCTGCCCTGTTTCGTCGGAAAACGGTATCTTGCTCTCTGAAACCCAGCGTATCTCACCATCTCTGCCGGGAACCTGCCACTCTCTGGCGATGACAGGCTCCCCGGTTTCCATGATTCTCTGTTCCTCATCGTAGAACCTTTGGGCTTCTTCCTGGGGGAAGAATTCAAAGTCGGTTTTGCCCACGGCCTGCTGCGGATCAGCGACGCCCAACAACTGCGCGTGCGTCTTGCTCGTTCTAATTACCCGCGACTCCCTATCTTTGAAGAAGATGTAGTCCGGTGTGTTGTCCATAAGCGTGCGCAGCAGATCACGCTCGTGGGTCAGTGCCGCTTCCGCTACTCGTTGACGCAACCTCTGCAACTCCTTAATCAACTCCTCTTTGGTCTTCTGTCTATCGCACATCTCGGCCATTGCGTGTTTGCTCCCGTAGGCTGTCTTTGTAAGTCCTTGCCAGCCCGGTTTCTCTCGGTCAGGCGTCATTCCTCATCAGGTGGCTGCGTGCCAATCCCGAGCCTCACAAACGCTCGGTCGGTGCCGAGGGCTGTGCCTAACTCCCGCACTGCGGTTTGTAGGATGATCTCAGGGTCCATTGAAGAACGAACCTGAGCGGTGATGTCTGCGATCAGCCGGTCCCGCTTGGCTCGTTGCTGCGTCTCTTCAAGCAGGCGGGCGTTCTCCAGCGCCAGTGCCAACCGGTCGGCCGCCTCTTCAACCAGCGAGACAGTCTCAGAAGAAACCGTCTTGTTGGCGGAGCGAATGTTGAACACACCGATCACCTGATCCCTGAACCTGATAGGGACAGCGATGGCGCTCACACCATCACCCTCATCGCTACCTTGGATGGTTTGGGTTATGGTGCGGCCTTCCAGCCACGCCTGATGGGCTTCTTCGGGCGGCTCCGCAACTGGCTCAACGCCCAATCTCCGGTAGCGATAGCCATGCGGCCTCTTAGAAACGGCGTGCCATGCTTCCTGCGTGTGGCGCCCGTAGGCTACCTCCAACTCACGCACGGCCTGCTGCATACGCTGGAGCAGGCGGACGTTTTCGATGGCTACCGCTAGTTGATCGGCCATCGTCTGCAGAACCGCGATGTCGCCCTCGTCGAAGGCCGCCTCCTTCCGACTTTGCACGTCCAGGACACCGACGATCCGATCGCCCAACCGGAGTGGGAGTCCCATCTCCGATCGCGTCTCTGGCAACAGCGGATTCTCGAAATGCACTGCATCCGCGCCTACGTCCACGGACGCACGACCAATGTCCGCAGCGATTCGGGGTTCTCCCTGCCCAGCGACGTACCCCACGATGCCGACTTCACCTACCTTCAGCCGGTGCCCCTGCTCCAGCATCTTCTGGCCAGCCTCTCCGGTGGCTGCCTGCAGTATGGCATATTCTCCCACTTCATCCACCAGGAAGATGCCAGCGTGGTAAAATCCAAATCGATCTCGGATCAAGTTGACTGCCCGGTTCAGCAGTGTGTCCAGTTCGCGCGCAGCCGTGGCGTCGCGGGCTACCTCGGCTGCCACCTGAAGCTGAATGGATCGATGCTCTAGGTCGTGGGTGCGGCTTTTCACGACTTCTTCCAGGCGCCCACGCTGCTCCTCTAGTTCCCTCACTGCATCCTGGGAAACTTTCAAGCTTTGGCTCAGGCTCCGGATCAGGTACGCTATGGGAATGATCACGCCTGCGCCCACCAGCAGGAAGACGACACTCCCGCTGACCCAGTCGACGATGCTGGTGGAATTGGCCTGGACCTCAATCGGGATCTCCCAACGCCCCGAGACCAGAAGCCAGGCCGAGATAGCCATAGTCAAGAGGCCAAGGACTAACGCAGCAACGCCGCGCGAAAGGTTGAAAAGAACGGTTGTTACGACGACGAAGGCGAAGAGAAGAACGCGACCGTCACCGCTTAACCCGGCCACCGAGAAGTCGAGCGCTCCCAAAGCATAGAGCAGGAAGAGTACTACCCCGGCCCGCAGGGCGAAACTTAGCCGACGCACGAACGTGACCAGGATCAGTACAGCGTAAGCCACCAGGTACGTGATCAGCAAATCCGGTCGGTTGAGTTGGATAGCTGGGATGATTCCACCGCCCACCAGGGCAAACAGGCCGATGACGAGCATACCGCGTAGCAGCGCCTCCAACAGTTGCTCTCGCCATTCGTGAAGAGCATATGGCTTTGCCAACGCTTCGTCTTGTTCGCGGATGTCCGCACTCACAGATGTCATTGCTCTTTCTCCTCAGCCTCGTCCGCTGGTGGAGTTCCCAGAAACACCGATACCTCGTCAGCTTGGAGCAACTGGCCGAGCTCGCGCACGGCGGTTTGTAGCAAAGCGTTCATGTCCAGGGAGCGGGTGAAGCGGGCGGTCATCTGGCTAAGTGTCTGCTCTCGCTCTGCTCGCTGTTCAGTCTCCTCCAATAGGCGAGCGTTCTCAATGGCCAGCGCCAACTGGTCGGCCACAGCTTCCACAAGAGCGATTTCGTCGCTCGTCCACCGCCGCCCTCCTTGTGCTTCCTGCAATCCCAGCGCGCCCAGCGTTTCATCGCGCAGGCTGATGGGCGCTACCAGGGCGGCCTGCCCTGTCCCGTTGCCTGTATCTGATTGCACAACCACCTGCCGATGGGCGATCGCCGCCGCGATCGCCTGATCGAGTTCCTCGCGTCTGTCAGGCATCTTGCTGCTGCCGGCGGGGGCCACATCCGACCGGGACCGCTCGTAGCTGGGAGTTGTGTGGTCGGAAGCAGGGTGGGGCACCTGCTCGCGCCCGAGTCGCCCTGGATGTGCTTCTGCTTCTTCCAGCCTCGTCTGGATCTCTGCATAGGACTGCGTATAGTCGATGGCCTCTGCCATCTGGTCGGCCACCATTTGTAGGATGGCGGTGTCTTCCTGAGAGAATGCCTCGCGTTCGGTACTCTGCAGGTACAGAGCTCCGATCACCTGCCCCTGGGACCGCAGTGGCAGCGCTGCCTCCAGGCGTACCTCTGATAGCAGAGAGTTGACCTCGTCCGAGTTCTGTCGAGATGCGGTGGCCAGATTGGGAGCGGTGCGAGCCTGGCCATTGGCCACGCACCAGCCGACGGTCGAGGTGTCGCCTACCTCAAACCGGTAGCTCTTTGCTGGCTCGTGGCCGCTCGTTTCGCTTGCACCTGCGCGCAACACCGCCCACTGTCCTGATTCATCGATTAAGAACAGACCGACGTGGTACAGACCAAATTGCTCGCGGATCAGGTTTACCGTGTGCCGTAGGAAATCGCCAGGGGTATTGAGCACCGAGCTGATCTCCCGAAAGATGCGGACAGCGGCCTCGAACTGGAGAACGCGCTTCTGTAGCGGAGCGTTTGCCGTGGCCAGTTCATCCATCCGCTCCCCGAGAATTATGTGTGATCGAACGGCTTCGTCGCGTTTCTCCTCTGCCTCCCGGAGCGCTTTGGTTAGGGAAGAGTTGAACATCCACTGGACCAGCGTGATGATGATACCCACGGTGTACGCTGCGAAAAACAGGGTATAGAACCCCGACCATGTCGTCGACCCTTGCCAGATAAGATGAATCAGCAAGAAGATAAGAAGCGCTCCGCCGAGCGCCGTTGCACCAAGCAGCAGGATGTTGAATATCCTGGTGCGCTTTGCCGTCGATGGAATCTCCCGGAGGCGCGTTCCTGCTGGTGCAATCTCGCCCTCTTCCTGGAATTCCTCCGGCTCGGCTGAGAGAGGTGGATGTAGCTCCACTGCTTCCTGACCGGTTGTTGCTGCACCGGGTTCGGCTTCGTCTGTAAGGAGGCCGTCGACTGCTTCCCCAAGCAGTAGTTCGGATTGATCTATCTCTGGTTCAAGACCACCGTCGGAGAACAGCTCTTCGATCTGGTCTCTAAGGTCTTGGTCGGTCATTATTCATCAACTCCTTGGCCAAAGCACGGTACTGTTGGGTCCCCCGCGTCGTGGGTGCGTAGAGTGTGATCGGTTGACCGAACGCTGGGCTCTCTCTCAATTTGGTATCTACTTCAATGATATTCTCGAATAGAGTCTGGCCCAACGCATGCTGCATCTGATCCAGTACGACTTGACAGATCTTGTTACGTCGGTCGTACATCGTCGCCAGCACACGATACGTCAGCCACGGATTTGTCTTATCCCGTACCTGTTGCACCAGCTTCATAAAATGACGGAGCGAGTAAGCAGCGTAGTAGTCGCACTGGACAGGGATAATGAGCAGGTCTGCTGCTGTCAGCGCGTTGAGCGTCAGCGTCCCAAAGGAGGGCGGACAGTCGATGATGATAAAGTCATAGAAGCCCTCCCCCATGGCGTCCATCCCCTTTTTCAGATGAAATTGGTACCCCGGCCGTTTATACAGGATTTTGTCGAGGACGATTAACATCCGATTGGCAGGCACGATGTCCAGACCGAACACCGAACTCTCCCGGCTGACACTCACCAGCGAAGCGTTCCCCAGAAGTGCATCGTCTACCCCACGCCGTATTTGCCGGGGCTTCAACCCCAGCGAGATGGTGAGGTTCGCTTGCGGATCTAGATCAATGAGCAGGACGCTTTGTCTGAGCTCAGCCAGACAGGCTCCCAGCGACAGGCAGGTGGTGGTCTTGGCCACTCCTCCTTTTTGGTTGCTGACGGCAATAGTCGTGGTCATCGCTTGTGCCTTCCTCTTACTTGTGAGTAGCTATTCCTTGTGGCCAGCATTTCCATCCTCTGGTTCCGCTGGAGGAGCGCCCAGTCGCACGAACGTGCGCGAGGCTCCCAACGCGTCGAAAAGCTCGTCCACGGCTGTCTGTGCGATGCCCTCCACACCCCTGGCGCGCCGCATCTTATCTGTAATCTCTCGGGTCAGTCGCTCGCGGGTAGCACGGCGCTGGGTATCCTGATGGAGCCGGGCGTTTTCCAGCGCCACGCCCAACTGGGCGGTCAGTGCCTCCAATAACGTGATCTCTTCGGCCGTCCACTTATCTGCCCCCGCAGGTTTGTGAGCATCGAGAACGCCGATGACCTGGCCGCGCACCTTGATCGGGATGGCCAACGCTGCCGATTGGTTCTCCGTACTTGCAACTATTTCCCCTGTTTGCGCTGCTTGTTTCATCGCATCGTTCCACCTGCCGTCGGTGGGCAGGATGCCCTGCGGGTCGTAGCTCCCTCCCAGCGCAGGCTGGGCACCAAGCAGTTCTTTCCAGGCTTCGCGAGCCAGCGCGCTGTAGGCCCGTCGCTCTGCCTCCAGGCTCTCCTGCACCTGTTGGAGGAGCCGAGTGTTACTGATCGCCATCGCCATCTGATCGGCCAGTGTCTGCAGCACGGCCACGTCCTCGTCACTGAATGCCGCCGGTTCCGTGCTCTGCACGTCCAGCGCGCCGATGACCTCGCCTCGTGCCCGTAAAGGCAGTGCCATCTCGGAGTGTGTGTTGGGCAGATCTGGGTTGTCGAAGAACACCGCGTCCTCACCCACGTCCAGCGCGATGCGGGGCTCCCCCCGGCCGGTCACGTAGCCCACGATGCCTTCCTCCCCTACCCGCAGCCGGTGTCCCCGAGCGAGCATCCGCTGCCCACCCACCGATGAAGCCGCGCGCAACACTGCGTACTCGCTCGCCTCGTTCAGCAAGAAGATCCCAGCGTGATAGAAGCCAAACCGGTCGGAGATGAGGTGCGTTGTCTCCTCGAGCAAGCGCTCGACGTCCTGGATCGCTGTTGCTTCTCGTGCCACCTGTGCGGCCGCCTCCAGTTGCGTGCTCCGCCGGGCCAGGTCGGCCGTGCGTTCCGTCACCTGTTCTTCTAAAGTCGCCCGGTGGACCTCCAGTTCCTCGGTCAACATGCGGCTCTGGGCCAGTGCGTCGGCCAGGCGGGGTATCAGATAACTCTGCGAGATCAACAGGGTGGCCCCCAACATGACCATGCTCATGATGCTGTTCAACCACCAGGTCGCGCCGGTGGTGATCTCCTGTAGATCGACGGTGGGGACGAGGTTTCCGGTGGAATAGCCCCACCCAAAGGCGGCCATCGTCGCCGCAGCGAGGATCATGGCGCCGATACTCTGCCGCCGCCCCAGAAACAGCCCAGCCAAGAGGGGGAAAGTCAGCAGGTAGACCCGACCATCTCCGCCCAGGCCGGTATCCGTCAGTTCGAGGATGCCCATGCCGTATATTACGCCCACAAGCACCCACGCCCGGACGGTGTAGGAAACCCGCCGCCAGAATGCGATCGCCAGGATGATTCCGTAAACTGCGAGATAAAATGGTATTAGCCATACGTCTTGTGTCTCGTAGGCGCTGTAGGAGCCTGGCACAAGCGCCACAGTTCCAATCGCGACCAGAGCGCGAAG
>Ga0180433_10010118_pt1 | contig 11411 bp, 10 predicted proteins | sample SS_ome_8_FD_132980 | JGI IMG/M metagenome (GOLD analysis project Ga0180433, IMG submission 132980) | Hypersaline lake sediment archaeal communities from the Salton Sea, California, USA - SS_1_D_1 metaG | ecosystem: Environmental > Aquatic > Non-marine Saline and Alkaline > Hypersaline >... | reverse complement strand
GTTGAATATGAATTTGCGGTACACTTTTCCCAGGGATTTGTTCTGGATCGAATACCATATCCGATACAACGGCAACCAGAAGGATGTCCTGCTGGTGGAAAATCCTATCGGCGATATTCTTCCCAGCTTCACTGTCCATTCCCTCCGGGGAGGGGTGACCCTCTTTCATGGCAGCAAATTTCCGCAACAACTGGGGCTTACCATCGGCAACCTCACCAACACGCTCTACTCCGAGTTCTCCAATGCCAGTTTTTTCCGGCCCGGACCGAAACGCCATATTCTGCTGACCTGGAATGCCCGCTTTTAATCCGATACAAGTCCCCCGGGAAGAATCTTCAAGCCCATGATGGAGGGCTCAACGAGGGATCAGATCGGTGATTCCCAAAAAAACGCTCTCCGATAGATATTGCCATGGATTGTCTGTGTTGTATAATAGGATTCGCACCTTGAAGGAGGATTGAGACAGACAATGACAAAAAGCATCGGTCACCTGCACATCTTGACCGATACGGTTCTGCAAACCCGTTTTTCCCATGTTGAGCTTGCAGAAATGGCGTTTGCCGGGGGCGCAGATACCATCCAGCTACGCCAGAAAGAGGGCTCTACGCGTGAGCTCATTGAAACCGCCAGAGACATGAAGAAACGATGCGCCGAGGCCGGGGTCACATTTATCGTGAATGACCGGTTGGATGTGGCTCTCGCATCTGAATCGGATGGCGTTCACCTCGGTCAGGATGATTTTCCCCTCCCTCTAGCACGAGACATTCTAGGGCCAGACTGGATCATCGGCGGGTCAGCCGCAACCTTGGAAGAGGCGGAGAAGTGTATGGCCGAGGGTGCCGATTACATCGGGTTCGGGCCGGTGTTTACTACCGGGTCCAAAGATGACGCCGGGCCTGTGTCAGGAATCGAAGTATTGGCGGAGGTTGTCAGGGATTATCCACTGCCGATAATTGCCATCGGTGGGATCAACATAAAAAACGCTGCCGAAGTAATCCGGGCAGGGGCACACGGGATTGCCGTGATTTCAGCGGTCTGTTGTCAGGATGATCCCGAGCAGGCTACTAGATCCCTTTTCCGGGTTCTCCAAAAAGAGCTTTCGAAAAAGAATGACTGAGACACTGTTGGATATCGGAGAATTCGGACTGATCGACCGAATTCATACATTGATCCAAAGCGAAGGCATCCATGCGCCGGGATTGGTTCTCGGCATAGGAGATGATACGGCTTCGATTCGCCCCCGTGAAGGATACGAGCTGCTCGTCACCTGTGACAGCCTGATCGAAGACCGGCACTATTTGCCTGAGCACATCACTGCCTATGACCTCGGACGCAGGGCCATGACCGTGAACATCAGCGACATCGGTGCCATGGGAGGCACTCCCCTCTACGCCCTCGTTTCCCTGGGATTGAGGGCCGATACCCCTGTTTCGGATATTGAACAGATTTACCGCGGCTTCATGAAAGAGCTCGCACCCTTCCAGGGCACGATCATCGGTGGCAATATCACCAAGACAGAGGAAGCCAACTTTATCGACATCACGCTGTTGGGCGAAGCCGAAAAAGGAAAGATCGTCCGCCGCTCCACGGCCAAATCCGGGGATGCGATCCTGGTAACCGGCTTTCCCGGTCAGGCCCTGGCAGGCCTTCTGCTTTTGAGGGAAACAGACCAACCCGAAAAATTGCGGGATAATCCTATGGTCCATGCCTACACGACTCCCTCACACAGGGCGCATGAAGGACACGCCGTTGCCAAATCCGGTTGTGCCCACGCAATGATCGACACCAGCGATGGGTTTTTGGCAGACCTCGGACACATCTGTGACGAGAGCGGGGTGGGTGCTGTCCTGGTTCAACAGAACTTGCCTTTGAACGACGATCTCCGCCAGGCAGCGGCCAAGCTGGGCCAGGACCCCCATGAATTCATCATGAAGGACAGCGATGACTACGAGCTGATCATAACCTGCTCTAAAGATAACATTCAAATGATCCGGGCCGCTATAGCAGAGGTCAGTAATGCACTGGTGACTGAGGTGGGGCACATGACCGAAGACAATGACCAAATCAAACTCAGATATCCCGATGGAAGGGAGCGCCATCTTCAACTCCAGGGGTGGGATCATTTCAAGCGATGAGGAGGAACACGTGTTTGATCGAGAGCTTGCATGCAAAGCGGGAGAAAACCTGAGGAATCTGCGAGCCAAAAAGCCGCTCATCCATAACATCACCAACTTTGTCGTCATGAACAGTACGGCCAACACACTGCTCGCCTGTGGCGCCTCACCGGTAATGGCCCACGCTCAAGACGAAGTGGAAGAGATGGCATCATTTGCCGGCGCCCTCGTGCTCAATATTGGCACACTCACGCCTTACTGGATCGATTCCATGATCAAGGCGGGGAAACGCGCAAACGCATTGGACACACCGGTCATTCTGGACCCGGTCGGTTCCGGCGCCACCCAACTGCGAACCGACTCGGCCAAAAGGCTGATCGAGGAGCTCACAATCCATGTCGTCAGAGGAAATGCCTCGGAGGTGCTGTCTTTAGCCAAAGAAGGATCCCGGACAAAAGGCGTGGACTCTATCCACAGCGTGGATGATGCTGCCCATGCGGCCCTGACTCTTTCACAAGAGCTGGGGATTACTCTGGCCATCACGGGAGCCGTGGACCTGGTCACGAACGGTGAAGAGATCCACCGTATCTCAAACGGACACGAATTGATGGGCTATGTCACCGGAACGGGCTGTGCAGCGACTGCTGTTATCGGCGCCTTCCTGGCTATTGACAGCAATCCCCTGTCTGCGGCGACCACAGGGCTGGCCTATTTTGGATTAGCTGGTGAAAAGGCGGCTGAAAAAGCGAACGCACCGGGCAGTTTTCAGGTCGGTCTCCTCGATACACTCTTTACCATAGATGAAGCGCAGCTTGAAAGGGGAGCAAAAATAACCAAAGCCTGATCTGAGCTTGGCAACCTGAACGCTGTTATCGACCGGTTTCCTGCCTCCCTTCTTTGTAGACAATTCTGTCTCAGTCCTTACACAACATTTTCATCTAACGAAGACGTATTGAGCATATTATGTCATCAGGATCTCAAACATTCCCTTTTTCTGTATCCGAGGAGGAGAATTGATAATCTCGGGCTCGATCATCGTCCCAACATTCAAATTGACATACAAAGTCTTTCTCGATTATGATACCTAACCAAGAAAGGAGGAATAATGAAGAGAATCTCATTTTTTCTCGTTCTTTTAACCATCGCTGTAATTTGCAGCTTTCTGTTGTCTCAGGAATTCACCTATGTCGGCGCGGCTAAATGCAAGATCTGCCATAAATCGGAAAAACAGGGAAAGCAGTATCTCATCTGGCAGGAAAACAAACACTCGCAGTCCTATGAGTATCTGAAGACAGAGCAGGCCTTAGAGGCTGCAAAGAAACGCGCGCTCGAGGTCCATCCAACAGAAGCCACGGATTGCCTGAAATGCCATGGCCCTTTGCACGAAAAGGCCCCAGAACTGAAAACTGAAGGGGTAACCTGTGAAGTCTGTCATGGGCCGGGGAGTGCCTATAAAAAACTCTCCATCATGAAGAACAGAGAAGAAGCTGTCAAGAACGGGCTTATTGTCTATGGATCGCCAGAGACAAGAAAAAAACTCTGTGCCCAATGTCACACGAGTGAAGAATTCGATTTTGAGGCATCTTGGGAAAAAATCAAGCATCCGGTCCCCGAAAAGGAATAATCGCAAGAATTAACTGAAAAGGGGCGGTTCCTAGAGGGACAGCCCCTTTTTTTCTATCTGCTTCTATTTCCGACAAAATATATAAAATAGCTTGACATACTGCATCTAGCAGCTTATATTCTTACTGCTACAATATCTCGTATCAATATCAGCCCCCACAGGAGCGATCATGACAGAAGGTAATGGTTTCTCGCAAAACGCGATGCGCATACTCAAGGCCCGCTACTTCATGAAGAGTGAAGAGGGCACATTCTTAGATAAACAACCCGCTGACCTCTTTGTGCGAGTTGCACGGCACATCGCTTCGGCCGAAGCGACACAGATAGAGCAGCAAGCCTGGGAAAAAAAGTTTTTCAGAATAATGATGGACCGAGATTTTCTTCCCAACAGCCCTACGCTGACTGGTTCTGGTCGAGATATGTGCCTCAGCGCTTGCTTTGTCCTTCCCGTGGAGGACTCGATGGAGTCCATTTTCGACGCTGTAAAAAACGCCGCTCTTGTTCACAAGGAAGGGGGAGGCACCGGTTTTGATTTCAGCCTACTCAGGCCCCAAGGAAGCTTCGTGCGCAAAACACAGGGGATCGCTTCCGGCCCGGTTTCTTTCCTGAAAGTCATCGACGCTGCCACCGAAGCCGTCAAGCAAGGAGGCACACGACGCGGCGCCAACATGGGCATCCTCAGGGTGGATCACCCTGATATCGAATCGTTCATCATGATGAAAAGGAATCAGGAGAGCACGACCAACTTCAACATTTCTGTGGCCATCACGGATCAGTTCATGGAAGCGCTAGAGGGCAACAAATCGTACAAGATCTATGATCCCTTTTTGAAAAGGAATGTGGGAAAAAAGAAAGCTCGCAAAATCTTCGATATGATCGTCGAATCGGCATGGGCTGTGGGTGATCCCGGCCTTATCTTCATCGACCGGATCAACGCGCACAATCCCACGGCCGACCTGGGGCCTATCCGGGCGACCAATCCCTGCGGCGAACAGCCGCTTCATGCCTTTGAATCCTGCAATCTTGGCTCGATCAACCTTTACAACTTCTTCGCACCTAGAAAAAAAGATAAGTTCGATTGGAGCAGATTCAAAAAAGTCATAGAAATCGCAGTCAGATTCCTGGACAACGTGATTGAAGTCAATCGCTATCCTCTCCCTCAGATCGCCGAGATGACAAAGGGAAACCGCAAAATTGGTTTGGGCGTCATGGGTTGGGCTGATCTATTGATCAAGATGCAAATCAAGTATGACTCGGCCGTGGCCCTTAAGTTGGCCGAGAAAATCATGTCCATCATGAAAGAAGAGGCAGAGGCTGTGTCTCAAAACCTTGGAGAGGCCCGGGGGAGCTTTCCGAATATCGAACAGTCTATTTACAAGGGAAAGACGAGGCGCAATGCCACTGTGCTGACTATTGCGCCGACCGGAACCATAGCCAGATTGGCCGGTTGCTCCTCCAGTATCGAGCCGGTCTTTGCCTTTGAATTCACCTCAAAAATCATCGATGGGGAGCTTAAAGACATTCATCCGCTCTATGCAGACTGGCAATCCAAGCATCCGGATCAGAAAAAACCGGATTATTTCCGGACTGCCCATGAAATTGCTCCGGAGTGGCATATCAAAATGCAGGCTGCTTTCCAAAAATATGTCGACAATTCTGTTTCCAAAACGATCAATTTTCCCAACAGCGCCAGCAAAGAAGATGTGGAAAAAGCCTATCTGATGGCTTATGCCTTGAAAACTAAGGGCATAACGATCTACCGGGATGGAAGCCGGAAAGAACAGGTTCTCAACCTTTCTGTACAAAAACTCCATCCTAAAGAGAGGCCCAACTCTATCCCTTCGGTTACGGATAAAATCAAGACCGGTTTCGGGAACCTCTACGTGACCATTTCCTTCTTCAACCAGAAGCCCTTTGAGGTTTTCACGAGTATCGGAAAGAGCGGGTACTCGACTATGGCCGATGCCGAAGCTTTAGGCAGGCTCATCTCGCTGGCCTTGAGGAGCGGCGTCGATCCCAAGGAAGTCACCGAGCAGCTCAAGGGGATCGGAGGCTCGGAGCCGATCTTTACCGAAGGGGGATTGGTCCAGTCTATCCCGGATGCTATCGCCAAGGTGTTGGAGCGGCACATCGGAAAGACAAAGGCACAGGTGAAAGATTTCTTCACCACACAATGCAAGATCTGCGGTGCCAGCCTTCCAGACGAGAAGTGCCCGACCTGCCCAAACTGCGGCTGGAACAGGTGCTCCGGCACATGATTGGACTTTCAAATAGCCGGGTTGATCATAGCAATAAGGACTGATAGAATTTCTTTTTTACACTACATATGAGGTGATTCAATGATTATCGGAGAGCTGGCTATTTTCCCCACCAGCGAAGGGGCTTCTGTAAGCAAATATGTCAGAGAGGTCATAAAAGTCATCGAAAATTCTGGCTTGAAAAGTTATACGGGTGGGATGGCAACAACCCTCGAAGCCCCCAGCCTCAAAGCCCTGTTCGATGTGGTCGAAGCAACAGACAAAATGCTCGTGGACATGGGAGCACAACGCATCCATATCGACTTGCGTGTTGATCATCGACTGGACAAAGAGGCAACGGTCGCATCGAAGCTCAAATCTGTCGACAAGTTTTGATAAGTCACCCCGTTGCCCATCCAGGAGCATTCGCGTTCTTCAGCAAATTCGCCCCATTCAATTGACTGCCCGTGTTTATTCCATCTGGGCAGCATATGCAATTTCTTGACGCAGGATAATGATGCAGCGACTGGCAGCGGATCGTTGTCTGTATGAGGCACATAGAGCAGGACTATGGAGAGCAGAGGTGGAGTCCCTGTCCACATAAGCGGCATGGTGGTGGGTGGGCCTTCGGCGAATAGGGATACGGACTCATCCATTGACCTCAGAATTGACTGGCGATCAAGATCACGGTTTTTGAGACGCTAACTTCCATCTGAATCTTTTTATATTTCTTATAGGATTAATGTATAATTGAGTAACACTCTAATTTAAGGAGAGAAAAAATGAAAAAAATGACAACTTTGGCCCTTTTCCTCACAATGATGCTTCTTCTCAAACCCGCAGTGTTCTCCCACTGTGAGGTTCCCTGCGGCATCTACAACGACGAAATGCGGTTTACCATGCTGGAGGAGCATATCGCTACCATTGAAAAAGCGATCAATCAGATCACAATTCTGTCCAAAGAAAATCCGCAAAACATGAATCAAATCATTCGCTGGGTGATGAATAAAGAAAAACACGCAGAAGAGATGCAGCATATTGTCAGCCAGTATTTCATGACCCAGAGACTGAAGCTTGTGGACAAAAGCGATACCGATGCCGCCAACGCTTTGATGGCAAATCTCGCTCTCTGTCATGAAATTCTCGTCTATGCCATGAAAACAAAACAATCGACAGATCTCGATAACGTTGCCAAATTGAAGGCTGCGGTCCAAAATTTCAAAGGATCATATTTAAAGAAGCACAAACACTGATTGGTGTGACTCAGGCCTCGGCAGACTCGATAGTCCCGCCGCCGACTACGACATCCGCATCATAAAAGACGACGGCTTGGCCCGGTGTAATGGCCCTTTGGGGTTTTTCGAATTCGATGTGCGCATGCTCTGATTCGAGCACTTTCAATTTTGCCTTTGCCTCGCGGTGTTTGTAGCGAACTCTGGCTTTAACGGCCAGAGAACCAATCCCATCTATTTTCGAAATCCAGTTGAGGCTGGAAGCCAAGAGCTTGCGCTTGTAAAGGCTTTCATCCGGACCCACAACGACTGTGTTGTCTTTGGGATGGATATCGAGCACATAGAGGGGGTAAGGTGCAGAAATACCCATTCCACGCCGTTGTCCCACCGTAAAATGGATTATGCCCTCGTGTTCTCCAAGGACCCGTCCATCTTCATGGATAATCGGGCCAGGCTGGAAGGCGCCAGGTATCCTCTCTTTTAGAAAACCGACATAGTTATTGTCAGGAATAAAGCAGATTTCCTGACTTTCCGGCCTTTTGGCCATGGGAAGGCCAAGCTCTTTTGCCTTGGCCCTCACTTCGCTCTTTGTGAGATCGCCGATGGGAAAAAGAGATCGGGAGAGCTGTTGCTGTGTCATCATGTACAGAAAGTAGGATTGGTCCTTATCTTTATCCTTCCCCTTCTTTAGAAGGAACCGACCGGTATCAATCTCTCTGTCAATTCGCACGTGGTGACCGGTGGCCAGGAAATCGGCATGGAGTTTCGAGGCCCGCTGCATCAAGACATCGAATTTGATGTGTTGGTTGCAGCGAATGCAGGGATTGGGCGTGCGGCCCAGAGCATATTCTTTGATAAAATCGGCGACCACCAGCTCTTCGAAGGGCTGCCTCAGGTCCAGGAGGTAATGGGCGATGCCGAGCTTGGCAGCGACGCGACCGGCATCGGCTGCGGCTCCTTTTCCACAACAACTCTTGAGACTTTCATCCGTGCAGAATTCGCTCAAATGCGAATAGACATTCATCGTGATCCCGACAACATCATACCCCTGCTCCAGAAGGAGTGCTGCTGCCACAGAGGAATCTACGCCACCGCTCATGGCCACGGCAATTCTGTTGTTAATCATGATATTTCAGCCTATAGCATATCAAATATTACGATAAAAATAGAAGAAATTGGGCAGGCATCCCAAAAATTGCGCTGGTGTCTAGGTTGAAAAAGAAGAGAAAAGTAGAAATTCTATTCCTGATTCCAGAGCTTCAATCAGCTTTTTTACCGGGATGTGAAACCCTCTAGGCAACACACCGAATCCCATATCATCCAGAAAAAAAAAGGACAGCGGGCACTGTCCCCCTTTGAGTGAGCCTGCGGTCGCAGGCTGTGTAATTATAAGCTTATTGATAGAAGTAGGAACGTGACGTTCTTACCTCTATCGATAGGGAAATCATTCTCACTATTTTGTGTATTTCTCCGGGTCCTCTTGGAATTTTTCTTTGCAGCCGGCACAGCAAAAGTAATATGTCTTTCCTTTATAGTCCATGCTTTCCGTTATTTCGGATTTCTTGAAGGAATTTCCGGAAACCGGGCAGGTGACGACCCTATCGTCGGCACGGACATATTGACCAGGATTTTCCACAAATTTATCCTTACATCTCTCTGTACAAAAATAATAGGTCTTGCCGTTGTATTCGTGGCTCGCTTTCGCTTTCTCTTTTTTGAATTCCATTCCGCATACTGGGTCCACAACCATTCCTTCCTGAGCACGAGCGGCATGTTCATGGGATCCGTGCTTTTCGGCCTCTTGCGAAAGATGAGCTTGGCAATCATGTCCAGCATGGGCCATCTTTGCGATATATTTTTCAGGATCCTTCATAAAAGATTCTTTACTTTTTTCACAGCAGAAATAGTAAGTTTTCCCCTTGTACTCGTAGCTGGCCTTCGCTTCAGACTTCTTGATTGTCTCGCCGCTCACTGGGCATTTGACTGTCTCGTTTTCAGTCTTTATATCCTGGGCCGCAAAAACCACGGTTGCAGTCAGGAGAAAAATAGAAATGACGATGAAAGATTTCTTAAGCATCAAAAACCTCCTTAAAGTTAACGATGAATCTCTGAATTTTATTCTACAATATCTATAATTTATGTCAAGTATAATTTTTAATTAATTAGAATCCCCGATTGATGTTTATGCTTGAGGATTCTTATTAGTGGATTTGAGTGTCCAGGCAAATATGACAGGAACAAGTATAAGATTGAGCAGAGTCGCCGTGATCATTCCTCCGATGGTGGGCGTGGCGATCGGTTTCATAATTTCTGAGCCTGCGCCTGTACTCAGCAGAATGGGAATGAGAGCCAGGATTGTTGTGGCAGTTGTCATGACGATGGGCCTTACCCTCAACACCCCAGCTTTGACAACATCCTCAATCTGCCTCCCGCCTCTACGGACGGACTTCAGCAGAAAATCGATCATGACCACACCGTCTTCGACGGCTACACCGAACAGGGCAATATAGCCCACCCAAACAGCCGTGCTGAACTTGAAAGCGAGGATGTACTGCAGCCAGATCCCGCCGATAAAAGCAAAGGGCAGTGAGAGAACCAGAATCAAAGCCGCAGAAAACCGTTTGAATCTGATATAGAGCAGCAGAAAGATTACGAAAATGCAGATGGGAACGACAATCATCAGGCGGTTTCGCGCCTGAATCTCATACTCATACTGGCCGCTCCAGGAAATATAATACCCCGGGGGAAGGTCAATATTCTCAGCGACAACCTTCTGGGCATTGCGGACAAAATCCACCACCCCGACCTCGTCGGTGTCGACATCGATGAAGACACGGACATAGGGCATCGTGTTTTCCCCGGAAATTTTAGCCGGACCTTCGACTTTTGTGATCGTCGCCACCTGATCGAGAGGTATCTGTGCACCGCCGGGTGTGGGGACAAAAATTCGTTGCAGCGCCTGAACACTGTCTCTGAGCTCACGCATGTAGCGGATGCGGACCGGATATCGCTCTCGTCCCTCAACAGTGGTCGTGATGTTCATCCCCCCGATAGCCGTCATGATCAGGTGCTGGATATCTCCAACCTTAACGCCGTAGCGTGCGGCCTCCTGTCTGTTCACTTCGATTTCGATATAGGGTTTATTCCCGATCCGTTCCGCATAAGGATTTCTGGCACCAGGCAGCTCGGCCACAAGGCTCTCAATCCGGATGCCGATATCCTCGATGACTTCGAGATCCTCTCCGAAAACTTTAACGCCCACAGGAGTCTGGATACCCGTAGCCAGCATATCGATACGGTTCCGTATGGGTTGGGTCCAGATATTGCTCACTCCGGGAATCCGCAATGCGTCATCCATCTCGTTGATAAGCTTTTGACGGGTCATGCCCGGCCGCCACTGTTTGTGCGGCTTCAGCTTCACCACTGTCTCGATCATACCGACAGGTGCGGGATCTGTGGGGGTTTCGGCCCGGCCCAATTTTCCCACGACAAGCTCGACTTCAGGAAAAGATTTCAAGATGAGATCCTGCTTTTTCATCACCTCCATAACCTGGGTCAAGGATGCGCCGGGAAGGAGCACAGGCATGAACAACAGGTCTCCTTCGTCCAACGGCGGCATGAATTCGCTCTTGATGGATTTGAGGGGGATTGAGGCGCTGGCCATAACGAGAAGGGCAACAAGAAGGACGACAAATTTGTGCTTCAAGGAGAAGCGGAGTACGGGCTCATAGAGCCGCATCAACGCCCGGCTGAGGATGTTTCTCTCCGGGGATTTTATCCGGCCTCTCAAAAGAAGGGCACAGAGGACAGGAATAAGCGTGATGGCCAGGACCGCGGAGCCGACCATGGCAAAGGTCTTGGTAAAGGCGAGGGGAGTGAAGAGCTTTCCCGCCTGTCCTTTAAGGGAAAATACGGGAATAAAGGCCACGACAATGATGAGGATGGCGAAGAAAATCGCAGAGCCGACCTCTTTAGAGGCACCGATAATCGTTTCCAGTCTGTTCTCTTTGGATTCAGAGAGATGCCGGGATATGTTCTCGGTCATGACAATCCCGGCATCCACCATGACACCGATGGCAATGGCAATCCCCCCCATGGACATGATGTTCGAGGGTATCTTCAGGTAGTACATGACCAGGAATGAGATCAGCACACCGACAGGCAGGATGATAGACACAATCAAACTGCTCCGGAAGTGCGCCAGG
>Ga0180433_10010117_pt1 | contig 11411 bp, 10 predicted proteins | sample SS_ome_8_FD_132980 | JGI IMG/M metagenome (GOLD analysis project Ga0180433, IMG submission 132980) | Hypersaline lake sediment archaeal communities from the Salton Sea, California, USA - SS_1_D_1 metaG | ecosystem: Environmental > Aquatic > Non-marine Saline and Alkaline > Hypersaline >... | reverse complement strand
CTTCGATAATACGTTTTATAATTGCTGGACCCAAACCGCTACCTCGCTTCTTGCCCACCGTGGCGAATGGATCAAACAGAGTCTCTCGGATCGATTCAGGAATACCGCGTCCGTCTGATACGGATATGCGCACACCGCCATTCTCCCGCATCTATCCAATACTCCCATCACACCGAAAAAATCACCTTCTTCCACTCGGGCGAGAGATTCTTCGTGACCGGATTGTGTACGCTTCAGAAGATCGACGCTACCACGCAACACAAGGTAAATACCGTCCGGTTCGTCATTCTCAGAAAATACGATTCCGGAGGATTGGTACGTGAAGCGAACGGTATCCCTCCATAACCGGTGCCGCTGAGGGAGGTCGAAGGGTTCGAAAAACAGATTATCGGGAATAGTCATGTCAGCCGAATGAATTCCTTCCCTGCATCGGAGCGTACTCTGGGTCCGGAATCGAAATATACCCGCAATCGAGAAGAGTTCCAAACATCCGGCCATGAGTGATCATATCCGTGAATCAAAAGAATCATTCGCGCATTGTCATGCATATCGCATTGATCCGTAATGAAGTACCGTATCATCGCTGATGTAATCATTCCGGCAGGGACGGAACAATCTCGAAATCCGATCCGATTCAGTCAGATTCGGCTGAATGAGAGAACAGAGAAAGGTTGTGAGAAAGACATCCCCCGGAACAGAACCCCCTTCGGAGATGCTTACAGGACGCGCATTGATCCATGGAACCAAGTCTGCGATATGGGCGAAGCTTTTCGAAATAAAAACGCGCAATCTGATTACGGGTATCGAATCTGGACAGATTGGTATTCATGATCGTGGATAAAGGAAAACAATGCCATACGTCGAGATTCGTTCCGATATCTATAACCGTAGGACAGGTAAAGACGAACGGTGTTCCATTGAAATAGAGTTCACCGAGTTGTTGTTCGGTAAACATGCACAGCGTGAAGCCACAATCGAAGTCCAATGCGATATCATACTCAGAGCAGTGCTTCGCCAGGGCAACGATCTTTCCTGAAATGTCGGAGTATTCTTTTACCGGTATATACGCGTTATCGGCCCCATAAATGGGCTGGGCGAGTCCGATACGAATAACCCTTCGGAGTCCGTGACGAATGGTCAAATCAACGAGGAATGATGAGTCGAATCGCTTATTGTAGATATTGAAACCCAATGATACCTTCGCCCCGATACTTTCGAGGGTTCGGATCGTTTGAGCCCATTGTTCTTGCCCATATTCATCAGGTTCATTGATATTGATTATGATGCTCGTACGGCGAGGATCGGTCCGTTCGAGATACGAGAGGTGCTCTGGGGGAATAAGTCCATTACTGAATACGCGAACGTTTAGATCCGCCGCGTATGCTCGATCAAGGATTTCGGTAAAACAGGGATGAAGCGTAGGTTCGCCACCAAGGGCGGTGAATGTACCGACACCGGAGCGCTTCAGAAATCGGATTGCCGTATCAACATTCTCCATTGATATGGTTCCGTCGATCCGATCAGTTCCATCCGTATCGGTGATAATCTTCTTTCGTGCGAAGCAGTAGGCGCATCCTCTGTTGCAGAAATCCGTTAATAAAACATTGGCCATGGTTCACAATCCCTGACGTAATACCCTGATTCTATAATTCGAGAATGGACTATTCACCATTCCGATCCGGGGAGAATACGGCATACCGCTCTCCATTTCAACGGTACCGGTCAGGGAAGTGCATTTCGTCTTGCCATTCGTCCGTTGACATGCTTTCATTATAAACAAGAAAAATACGTCTGCCATGCGGATAGAATTCATACCCGTAGCAGATGTATCCGGATACTATTAATCCCATTTCGCCTCGTAGCGGAGCATACTATGCACTATTCTAACATTAGAATAGTGGTGGAGTTTATGAAAAGATTTCGGCATTCGTCTCCTCAGAAGCATTGTCGAGACTCGCCGAACACATCCACCGATCGATCGGAGAGAACTGACCTGTGAATGTTGTTTTGACAAAAGAAGATTACGGGGCATACCGGGAGCCTGAGTGTTCGGACGACGAATACTGACAGCGTTTGCTTTTTGAGTGGAATTGCATCATCGGTCGGAATACACGATCATCCATATTAGAAAACGGGAGAAAGAGTAATGTCGCCATTCGATTCTGAATTTGGTCCCCATTGGCGTGATTACTTGTTTCAAAGCCTCATCGCGACCGTAGTCATATTTATCGTGCTCCTTGTTTTGCATCTGCAAAATGCGGTTATCGTCGCATCAATCGGTGCAACAACGTTCATAATATTCGCCATGCCCAAAAGCGTTACGGCACATCCGAGACGCGTTATCGGCGGGCACATTGTCGGGCTCGTATGTGGAGCACTGGTTTCTCTTTTATCACCGCACGAGGGTATTGTCTCCATGGCGCTCTTCGCCGGGGCTATCGGATTGTCCATATTCCTCATGGTAATCACTGATACGGAGCATCCCCCGGCATCAGGTACTGCTCTCGGCGTGGCAATATCAGGTATTTCAATACGTATCTTTCTCGCAGTTTTGTTCAGTGTTTGTGTACTCTCACTCTTTCATGGAATCACTCGATCCAGATTACGGGATCTTACGTAGACCGTTTATGACCGTATCCCCCATTTCTCACTGGATTCTACTGAAATCACGGGGTGTCCATCCGGAATGTATACACATCAGCAGGAACGAGGATCAGGATGTTTAATGAAATCCTGGAACACGTAGTTACTTCCATTGATTCGTCAGAGCCATGCGTTCTGGTAACGCCGATAGCCCGTTCGGGTTCCGTACCCGCTCCGGATAACGCAGCACTCATTTTGAGGAAACACGACTTTGAAGGAACGGTGGGCGGAGGAATACTCGAAGCGCGAGCTATTGACACCGCAAGGGTTGTTCTGCAAACGGGCAAGCCGGATTGTACCACAGTGCGCCTCGATGCAGAAGATGCCGCTGACGACGGTATGCTTTGCGGCGGAACCGTGACCTTTTTATATGAACCCGTACACCATGATAACTCTGACTGCTGGCATGACGCGGCTATCGCTGCAAATGAACGAAAAACCGGTGCGTTCATTGTTGAGCTGACACATCATACCCCGGAACAAATGAATCGTCAGTGGGTCGGTATAAACGAAATCCATGAACTCGACAAAGAGCTACAGAACTACATTCTCTCATCGATTCAGACAGGACGACCGAAAACGATCCGATCCGATGATCAGATTCGATACATCGATCCACTGGTTCTCGCCGATGATCTTCTCGTATTCGGTGGTGGACACGTGGCACATGCTCTCGTTCCCATTGCATCACATCTCGGATTCAGAGTATGGGTGATCGATGACAGAGCGTCTTTCGTTACTGAGGAGAGATTTCCATCTGCTTATGCGCGCATCACGGGATATCCGGCTGAACGGGTGCATGAATTGCCTCATGGTTCTCATGTATACGCGGTGGTTATGACTCGTGGGCATAAAGATGATCAGGAAATTATCGAGAAACTCCTCGAGTTTTCATACCGGTATGTCGGTATGATAGGTTCGAGTCGCAAAAAAAGAACTATATGGGATCAGCTTCTTTCTCGGGGAGTTGATGCGTCTCGACTGGATGACATATCATGTCCCATAGGTCTTCCCCTGGGAGGATCGACACCCGCGGAAATCGCCGTCTCAATTGCCGCGGAACTACTGACCGTTCGATATAACGTGCCGCGGGAAGCCGTTACAGTTCAGAAATCCGACTCTGAAGTGAGTCGATCCGCCCTCTGATCGCCGCCGGTTCATTGGTAACGGGTCCGACGAGCGTAACACTTGGTCTCTGATCCATGAATAGTAGGCGTGCGATCCTGATGACATCGTTGCCGGAAACACGATCTACCGTTTTCAAAGCTTCATCGAGACTCATGAACCGGCGATAATACAGCTCCTGAGTCGCCAATCGTGTCATCCGGGCGGATGTACTTTCCTGACTGAGAACCAGTGCGCCTTTAATCTGTTCTTTCGCCTCCCGCAGCTCTTCAGCCGTGATCCCGTTTCTACATATATCGACAAGTTCCCGGGTTAGCAACTCGGTCGCCTGAACCGCAGTCGCGGGTTGCGTAGCCAGATAGAGCCCGAGATATCCCGCCGTTCGCATCTGAGTAAGATGCGAATACACTGAATATGCAAGACCGCCATCCTCACGGATGACTTGAAACATCCGTGATCCCATGCCTCCTCCCAGTGCGGCATTGAGTACCAGGAGCGGGAAGCGTGACTCAGCCAGCGCGCCTTCTGTCTTTGCACCGATAAGAAGATGCAGCTGTCCAACCTGACGCCGTTCCACTTTCATGGGAGATACTTCATCGGGTATCTCGGATATCTCCCGGGCACGGGCGCCATTCTGAGGATATCTGAAGTACCGATCCACGAGTTCGAGGAGTCGAGTTGGATTCACGTGTCCAGCTGCAGCCACGGTTATCGTGTCAGGTCCGTAGAGCTCTTGCCAATAGTTTCTGACTGTCTCCCGAGTCATGCGGGACACGGATTCCCGCGTTCCGAGAAGACTCGTCCCCAAGGGATGATTCGGCCAGAGGGCCGCCGGCAGGAGTTCGTGTGCGAGTTCTTCAGGTGAATCCTCCAGATCGCTGAACTCCTCGAGGACGACCGCCTTTTCTCTGGCAAGCTGATCATCGGTAAACCGGTGATTGAGAATGATATCTGAGAGAACATCAACAGCGATCTCGAGATGCTCATCCAGCACAACGGCATAGTAACAACAGAACTCTTTCTCCGTAAACGCACCGAGGTGGCCCCCCCGGCCTTCTATGGCACGGGCGATCTCCCTCGCCGAGCGATTCCTGGTTCCTTTGAAGATCAGGTGTTCCAGAAGATGCGCGACTCCTTCTTCACCGTCGGATTCGTAAATGCCACCTGCCTCAACCCAGAATCCCACCGCCACGCTCCTGACGGATGACATACTCTGACAGAGTACCCGTACACCCATGGGGAGTACATGGCGGTTGATTTTGGGATCGGATACAGTCGTGGACAATCCTATCTTCCCCGGCGAGGGGGACGTCGCTTACCGCTCCTTCTTTGATTGGATTGACCGGAACGACGTTCACCAAAGTCGGAATCTTCTTCAACGCTTCCATCCGGTCTCGGAAGAAGGGCCTTTCGACTTAGATCAATTCTGCCCTGCTCATCAATACCGATACACTGCACCTCGAGAATATCACCTTCATTGAGTACATCTTCGACCCGCTCTACACGATGATGGGCGAGTTTCGATATATGTACGAGCCCCTCTTTTCCGGGGAGAATTTCCACGAAAGCGCCGAAGTTGGTGATGCGTTTTACCTTACCGGTGTAAACTTTTCCGACTTCAGCTTCTTCCACGAGTCCTTCTATCCATTCCCGAGCTTTGACGGAGCATTCCTCATCCACCGCGGCAATTATGACCGTACCGTCGTCATCTATATCTATCTGAGCACCCGTCTCTTCGGTTATACGGCGTATCATCTTACCGCCGGGGCCTATGATATCTCCGATTCGATCCGTCTTTACCTTGAGAATAGTAATTCGAGGTGCGAAAGGCGAGAGATTGGAACGCGGTTCCGCAATGGCGGCATCCATTGTTCCGAGAATCCTGAACCTCGCGTCGCGAGCCTTTTCAAGTGCTCGACCCATCTCTTCCAGGGCGATGCCCGATATCTTAAGATCCATCTGAAACGCGGTGATCCCGTCTTTCGTTCCCGCGACTTTGAGATCCATATCACCGAGATGGTCTTCATCACCGAGAATATCAGTCAGAATAATCGCCTCGTCCTCTGTTTTGATCAAACCCATGGCGATTCCAGCTACTGAAGCACGAATCGGAACCCCGGAATCCATGAGAGCCAGAGATCCGGCACAGACCGTAGCCATCGAGGAAGATCCATTTGATTCAAGGATATCGGAAACAATGCGTACCGTATACGGAAATACATCTTCACTCGGCATAACCGGTTCAATGGCCCGTTCGGCAAGAGCGCCGTGTCCGATTTCACGTCGACCAGGTCCGCGAATAGGTCTCACTTCACCAACGCTGTAAGAAGGGAAATTATAGTGGAGCATATAGCTTTTCCAGCTCTCCCCTTCCAGATCCTCAATCTTCTGTTCATCCATTTTCGTACCGAGAGTCACCGTGGTGAGACTCTGGGTTTGACCACGCGTAAACAGGGAAGATCCGTGCGTTCGGGGAAGAAGCCCGACTTCACATGTGATTTCGCGGATGTCGTCAAAACCACGTCCGTCTAAGCGTGTATGATCGCGTACGATTCGCAATCGTACCATCTCTTTTTCCCGATCATATATCACGCGGGATATATCGCCCTCGGATTCGGGAAAATCTTCGTTTAATTCATCAATGATACGCTTTTTCATTGTCGATATCGCATCTGCCCGTTCCTGTTTATCCGTGATTGATATCGCCGCGGCCAGATCGGTCTCTGACAGCGACAAAACCCTGTTTTTCAAATCCTCGGGGATCTCAGGAATGGAGACCTCGATCTTGGGTTTCCCAACGCGGGCGGCGAGTTGATTCTGCATCTCAACGAGAGGCTTGATATGCTCTGAGGCGAATGAAAGAGCGCCTACCATTTCGTCCTCGGAAATCTCCTTCGCACCTCCCTCGACCATAACAATAGCCTCGGCAGAGCCGGCTACCACGAGATCAAGTTCGCTATCCGCCATTTCCTCAAATGTGGGATTCAGGATATACTTGCCATCTTTCAGTCCAACACGTACAGCCGCGATTGGACCGGAAAAAGGGATATTACTGATCGTAAGTGCGGCGGATGCGCCGGTTATTCCTAAAACATCGGCACTGTTCTTCTGATCCGATGATAAAACAGTACAAAAAACCTGAGTCTCACGACGGAATCCATCCGGAAACAGTGGTCTGATGGGTCGATCCATAAGTCGGGCACTTAATACTTCCGTGTCCTTGGGTTTTCCCTCGCGCTTAAAAAAACCGCCGGGAATTTTCCCCACGGCATATGCTTTCTCCCGATATTCCATTGTGAGCGGGAAAAAATCGAGTCCTTCTTTGTCTTCCTTTGAACAAACGGCTGTGACGAGCACCATCGTTTCGCCGTAGCGAACCAAGACAGCGCCATTGGCGAGTTTTGCCATGCGTCCTGTTTCTATCGTCAGCTCTCGTCCGCCGAGTTCTATTGACACGCGGTCCATGAATGTCTCCTAACGTCTTAATCCTAATTCCGCTATAATCTTTCTATAACGTGTGATGTCTTTCCACTTGAGATAATCGAGCAATCTTCTTCGTTGTCCGACCATCTTGATAAGACCGCGCCTGCTATGGTGGTCCTTTTTATGGGTAAGAAGATGCTGGGTTAGTTGTTTGATTCGCTCACTCAAAAGAGCAACTTGGACCTCCGGCGATCCTGAATCACTCTCATGGATCTGATACTTGGAAATGATTTCCTTCTTCGAATCGATGTCCAGTGGCATTCCAACCTCCTATCACCAGTTCAGGGAAGAGTCGCATTCCCAGCGGTGTCTGATCTACTAATGCCCGATATCTCAGAACGTAAAAGATTACGGGCACGACTCACATCTTTCAAAATCTGATTATTGAGTCCATCCACGGTATCGAAATGGTATTCGTCCCGAAGACGGACGTGAAAATCTATACTGAGATCCTTGCCGTACAAATCGCCGCTCCAATCAACGAGATGAACTTCGAGGCGTACATCGGATCTCTCATGCACATCCTTCAATGTCGGTGCGATCCCGACATTTCCCACTCCCCAGAAGAGCGACCCACAACATGCTACGGTAATACCGTATACGCCGGAGGCGGGAATTAGCCTCTCCGGCGGTTCGGGATCAACATTTGCGGTGGGAAACCCGACAACTCCGGTACCGGCACCGGAGCCTCGTACTACGATTCCCGTCACCCGGTATGGTCGTCCGAGGAGTGTTTTCGCACGCTCGACCTTGCCCCGCGTAAGTAGTGATCTGATTCGTTGCGAACTTACCGTCTCACCGTCTATCGAATACGTTGGAACCTCATGAAATCGTATTCCTTCACTACCACAAAGCGTGGAAAGAAGTTCCGGATCACCACTCCCTGATCGACCGAAACGATGAGTTGAACCAACGACTACGGCGCCAGCGCGAAACTGCTCTCGAATGATTTTGCGGAAAAATTCCTCGGGACTCATGCGTTGAAGCATCCGATCGAATGTGAGAAACGATACTTCCTGTATTCCCGATTTATTGATATACTTCACACGCTCCGTCTCGGAGAGAAGCAAACCGCCTTCATCCTCTATGGATTTCTTACGGGGATGAGGACTGAACGTCAGGACCAGGGGTATCAACCCATCCTCGTCGGCAATTCGGAGAAGAAGGGAAAAGATCCTCTGATGCCCGCGATGAACACCATCAAAAACGCCGATAGTCAGAGCCGTAGGATCACGCATGATCAAGTCGATTCCCATGACCGGAGTACTATCCACGGCCTGATCTGCGAATCATTCACACGGGCGAGTACGAGTACATCACCATTATTGACGATTTTTACCGTATCTCCCGATCGGTATTCCGTTGATTCCGGAAGAGATATGAATCCTCCCTGCTGAAGTCGCCTTCGTCCTTCATCGGGGAGGTCCAGTTCAGGAATCCACGATAATGCTTCTTTCCCCGGAACGAGATGACGGGAGATCATTTCACGCGTCAATCCTTCCGGTGAAACCGCATGCGTGATCTGAAATGGACCGATGCGCTCTCGACGGAGAAATCCCAGTGTTGTTGCGACGTTGATCCCGATACCGAGATCCCGAATCCAGCTTCGTACAAAAAAGCCCGAACTTACCACAATCCTGAAGTCACTTCGTCTTTTTGTCCGTCCCGGTCGTATCTCTACATCCCGCATGGAAACGATTTTTTCCGATATCGGTGTTTCCTTTCCTTCCCGCGCATACCGGTGGAGAGGTTTCCCCTTCCATTTGCGAGCGGAATACTGCGGCGCTTCCTGCAAAACCGTTCCGGTATGAGATCGAGCCCATTCCGCCGCTTCGAATACAACGGATTCCGGAACTGAAGACCTTCGATTCGTCTTCCCTTCAATATCCAGGGTATCCGTCTGACGCCCGAATAGTATCGTGCCACTATACTCCTTCTCCAAATCCGTGAAAAGTCTGGCCGTCCGCGTCATCCGCCCTATACACAATATAAGCAATCCGCTGGCCGCGGGATCAAGCGTACCGGTATGCCCCACTTTTTCGTTCCCCAACGACATTCGAACACGATGAACAATATCGTGCGACGTAGGTCCCCGGGGCTTGTCCACGAGAAGTATACCTTCCATTGCAGGGGTCGCCAAATCAGCTTCCTAAGACGATTCCTCATGCCACTGCTGAATGAGATCATCGACCCGTTTTCCGGACTCGACACTCTCATCCAGATAAAAATGGAGCATGGGTATCTGTCGAACATGTCGAATTTTTCGCGCCAGTTCACCACGTACGAATGGGGCGGCTTGCCTGAGAATGGATAGACCTTCGGAACGCTCTTCATCCGTCCCGAGTTTTGATACGTAGACTGATGCAACACTTAAATCCGCAGAGATTGAAACCTCAGTTACGGTGACAAGGTTCAGGCGCGGATCTCCCATCCGATTTTCGAGAATATCGGCGATTTCATTCCTGAATAGAACATTCAATCGCGCGAGTCTACGTTCTTTTATCATCGCCATTCCTCCTCGAAGGCAACCACCCAGATACGGGGATCGCTTTCGACGAATCTACGGATGCTTTGAAACAGACGTTCCGTAGATTTCACATCGCTGCTCACTGCGGCGATGCCTATACTTGATCGTTGCCATTTGTCCTGAAATGCCAGTTCCGCAACAGAAACGCCGAAGCGATCATGCAGTTTTTGTTTGAGACTTTTGAGTACAATCCGCTTTTCCTTGAGAGACCGGCATTCGGGAAAATGGATTTCTATCTCCGCCCCTAGTATATCCATGTGGAATCTGTCGGAAATCGCTAATTCAGCGAACGCTCTATTTCCTCGGTTGTATAAATCTCGAGGACATCCCCCTCATGGACATCGGTAAAATTCTCCACGGAAATACCACATTCGTATCCGCTTTGCACTTCCCGCACATCCTCCTTGAATCGTCGCAGAGATCCCACACGTGAATCAGCCATCACAACGCCGTCCCGAAGAACCCTGCAACGGGCTCCCCGGAGCACCGTACCATTAAGTACAAAACATCCGGCGATCATTCCGGCCCGCGGATGTCTGAAAATGGCTCGTACCGAGGCCCTCCCCAGCGCTTTCTCCCGAATCTCCGGCTCAAGTAATCCTTCCAGGGCTTTTTGGATATCCTCCACACATTCATATATAACGCGATAATGTCTGATATCCACGCCTTCCCGTTCCGCGATCTCCTGAGCTTTCGAACTCGGACGTACCTGGAAACCTACGATTATGGCCTCCGATGCAGAAGCAAGCAGCACATCCGACTCGGTGATTCCCCCGATTGCCTGGTGAACAAATTCAACATGAACCTCTTGACTACCGAGTCTGCTTATTGAATCCACAATGGCTTCGATCGAACCCTGCACGTCAGCTTTGAGGACTATTTTCAATTCCTTGGCTTCGCCCTCCCGTATCCGTTTGAACAGGTCTTCAAGCGTTGCCTTCGGTGCGGTACCGAGATCCTTAATTCTTCTTTTCTCCGAACGACGTTCAGCTATATCACGCACTGCTCGTTCGGAAGACATGACCTGAAATGTATCCCCGGCACTAGGAACACCGGAGATCCCCGCAACTTGCACGGCCCGGGAAGGAATAGCTTCATCTACCTTGTCACCGTTTTCATCCATAAGAACCCGTGCGCGACCGCTATGACTGCCCACCACGAATGAATCGCCAGTCCGAAGAGTTCCCTGACGAACAAGCACCGTGGCAACCGGACCGAAACCGGGATCCAGACGCGCCTCTAAAACAACGCCGTGCGCAGGCCCGTCTTTCGGGGCGGTCAACTCCATGACCTCCGCCTGCAGGAGAATCAACTCAAGAAGTTTATCAATACCCTCACCAGTACGGGCGCTGACGGGAGCCTCTAGTACATCTCCACCCCATTCTTCCACCATAACATTATAAGATGCCAGTTGTTGACGAACGACATCCAGGTTTGCATCAGGCAGATCAATTTTGTTGATGGCAACTATAATCGGGGTATTCCCCGCACGGGCATGATTGATGGCTTCAATGGTTTGTGGTTTTACGCCTTCTTCCGCTGCAACGACAAGAACGACGATGTCGGTTACCTGAGCCCCGCGTGTCCGCATGGTGGTAAACGCTTCATGTCCGGGAGTATCGATAAAAGTTAT
>Ga0180433_10010116_pt1 | contig 11411 bp, 14 predicted proteins | sample SS_ome_8_FD_132980 | JGI IMG/M metagenome (GOLD analysis project Ga0180433, IMG submission 132980) | Hypersaline lake sediment archaeal communities from the Salton Sea, California, USA - SS_1_D_1 metaG | ecosystem: Environmental > Aquatic > Non-marine Saline and Alkaline > Hypersaline >... | reverse complement strand
TGTAAAGCAATTAGGTAATAGTGGGTACGTGCCAATAAAAAAGTCGTTTATTGGTAAAGACGTGTACGTTATAGTTAAAGATGACATTAAAGAAGAAAAATGACATCCTCTCACACTCTAAAGAGTGGAGTTTCCAGAGGTAGATAAATATGGTAGGTTACAAAAGTAAAACACAAGAGAAGAATATTGCATGGTTTTTACCAAGACCAAAAAAAGATAGATACAAAGGAGGTATGCCTTTATACTGCGAAGAATGGTTAATAGATTTGGCAAAAGATGTCTTAGGAAAACCTCCTGATGAAGAATTAGACTTGTTAAATCTTTTTTGTGGTATGAATAAACTTGGTGTAAGAGTAGATGTTAAAGAAGAAGTTAAACCCGATTTTGTATGCGATGCACACGAAGTATCTAAATTATTTGACGGGGATTTTGAGGTTATATTAGCAGACCCTCCTTATTCAACGGAAGAGAGCAAAGAACTTTATGGAACGGGAAAATTGAATTATAAGAAATGGACAGCTGAATGTGATAAAATATTGAGAGAAGGAGGGCTACTTATAGTATATCATAAGTATGTTATGCCAAATCCAAATCCTGATAGATTTGAAGTTGTTAAAAGGGTATTTATTGGTAATAGAACATATCATTTGCCAAGAGTTGCAATATTTTTTAGAAAAAAACGACAAGACGAGGTGAAGCCAAATTCCTCCCACGACTAAAGTCATGGGTATCCTTTGGCGATTTTTATGAAAGTAGCAATATATGCCCGTGTATCAACTGATGATAAGGACCAGAATCCAGAAAGACAGCTTATTAGATGCAAGGATTACTGCGAATTACATGATCACCAAATATTAGGTGCATTTCAAGAACATATTTCCGGAGATACATCGCCTTTTCAAAGAAAAGCGTTTTGTCAGATGATGGAACTGCAACCGCAAGGAATCGTCATATTTAGCATTGACAGACTTACAAGACAACATCCTAATAAGGTTATGTTATTGCTTCAGCAGTTCAAAGATCAAGGTGTCATCATAATATCAATAACCGAGCCAGTATTTAACATGGAATCAGCATTTGCTGAACCTTTGCTATATTTATTGTCTTGGTGGAACAATTACTTTCTGATCAAATTAAAAGAGGATATAAAGTCCGGCTTAGAAAGAGCAAGAAAACAAGGAAAAACTTTAGGACGACCAAAGGTAAGATTCAATCAATATCGTGCCTATGAACTTTTGATTAATCAAAATAAAACTTTGACAGAGGTATCCGAAGAACTCGGGACATCAAGAGCCACATTGCATCGTTTCAAAAAGGTATGCGAAAAAAACCCCAGTCTTTATAAAATGCACTTCAATATTTCAGAATCGGGTGATTTAGAAACAGAATGACACAAGAAAATTGTTTTGGTAATTATAATGGGAAGGATGAATGTGATAATTGCCCAGTAAGATTTTCATGTAACAGAGAAAAATCTCGGAGGAATGGTTTAGATGAAATCGATTGATTATTGTTATAGATGTGGAAAAGTTATCGGATTGGATTATGATATTCCAGAAGATAAGTGTCGTTGTAATGATAATATAAGGGAGGAGAAAGATGCTAATAGAATGTGACGAATGCAATAAAACCATTAAGATAGATAATAGGGACTGGTTTTTTCATATAGATTTTGCTCAATGCCCGGAATGTTATAAAAAATATTATCATTGATTTAATCTGATCTTTTGAATATTATTACTATGATGCCTATTATCGTCATAATGAATGGTATTGTGATATATCTTATATCAAAGAACTGCATAAAGAATAATATGAGTGATATCAGCATTGTGAAAGCTGAGGATAAGGTATACGCTTGATATGAATCAATCTCATTATTCCTTGAAAGTATTATGATTGAAACAAGGAAGGTCATTATCATTATATTAATCCCTACCCAATTATTCATCGCCTGATTCATCTTCAGGTATATATCACCGAATGATGGCGATGTTGTGATGTTTGTTGTGTTCCATACCATTTTATTTTACGATCTCCATTTGATAAATGCTGATACTGCATAAGTAACTGTTATCAACACAAATATCATCAATGGAATAACTTCCGCCAAATGTGACCCTATTCCATCAATCTGTGTTTCTCTTACAATATCCGTGGTCATTCCTCTCGCAATATCTCCCGATCCTTTCACTATCACATAAGATTTCTGTGCTGACCTATAAAATGCCCCCGCCTGGTCGAAAAACCCGTTATCGTTGGGATTAAGCTCTGTATTCTCTGAATTATCCGATATCCGGTCAAGATCTGATTTTATCTGAGTTGATTTATCATAGATGTCGAAATTTGAAGTATTCTTGTCTGTTACTGTAAATTTCGATGCACCTTCTGTAATTATGACTGGTATTGCGACCCCTAATATGGATATTGCGAGTATTCCAATCAATACAGCAGTAATTATCCCATACTTCATTTATCGCCACCCCTGACATAAAATCCTACCATCCAGAATACCACCATTATTGTTACTGCAATCCCATAATCAAACCCGTTTAATACTCCAGCCTGAGAACCATTAACATATCCCATGAAACTGAACAATACGAATGGTAACGGTGCAAATATTATAAACAATATTGGCGATTCTATCAATAATAAAGATATTGCTATTGTGAACACGAGCAACCAAAATAATCCGTCAATCCCGAAATCTGTAATTTGTGCGAATGATATCCTTAATGTGTCAAGCAGCTGCGGATCAGATGCATAAGCAATCCCTTCAATATAATACTCTTCTCCGGTATTATTGCTTATGCCTATTGATATTGTGTTGGGATTAACAGACGAACAAGTGCTATTATAAAGTATTCTGCCCTTTCCTGTAAGTTTCCATGCGTTGATACAGGCCCTTGTCATAATATCTGTGGGGTCAATATAATCAAAAGATGCAATATTAGTTGTATTATCATAAGTTATTGAACCAGTTATATTTAATCTCTTAAATGTATTTCCCAATGTGTCTGCATCAAGAATCAACTGATATTGAATGTTTGTATTTTTAATTGTAGCTTTTGTTGAAGTATCTACTATTGTCCCTACTGGATACTCAAAAATAAATCTGTATTGGTCTGTATATAAAATAGCATTAAACAGCACCTGCCCTTGAAAATCTGTATATTGCTGATCTTGTTCAATATAGCTATTTGTTGCTGGAATATACCTTTGTATTGTGACAAGAACATCGGGAAATACAAAAGCATCATTATCAAGAACTGTCATTATTATTCTATCTGTTGCATTTCCATATATTAAATATAAATCATAATTGATAGTCGTGTTAGATATATCTTCTGATAATACTAATGATTTAGTTGTTGATGACGAATTATAATAATCTAATATTCCGTCTACTGTATAATTTGCATACTGTGGAAATATACAGATCAATTTCGAATGACTTTCTGTTGATGTATTGAACAGATAAGTTCTATTATGGCTTTGATTTAGCCATACAAGGATATTTCCCGCTATTTGTCCTTGTGATGGAGATGTTATTGTTTCTTCATCATAAAAAGTTAAGTTATAAGCAGTTTCGTTGAATGTTACACCATCACATAATCCGATAGCAACCATATAAGTATTAAACTGATATGGAACAGTAATATTTTGTATAGTGTTTGTTGATGAATTTATTGTATAATTAAAATAATACTGATTGTTTTGTATGTAATTAGAGTTATTGGGCAATCTTATCAATGTTTCGTATATGTTCCCGTTTTTAGTTGTAGGGTATCTTGTGCCGTTATATATCAGTTGCACTTCAGAAGATAACCCCACATTAGATTGTATAATAAGCCCAAAATATGCAACCTCGTTTTCTATCTGGTCATCATCAGATACATCTGTCAAATTTAATATATCAAACAAATAAGTCACACAATTAACATTCAGATCCCCTATTGACTGAAATTTTAACTTTTTATCTTTGATTCCAGATATTTTGATATTATATTCATTATCGGTAATTTTTGTCGTTTTCACTTTATAATTATGTTCTGTGTTAAAATCTATCCATTTGTTGATCTCTGGTATTATAAGCCATCCATTATATTTATCAGATTTTCTATAATAGATCTTCTTGTTAGATTTAACCACAAATTCTACTTCATCGACCAATTCTGATAATTCATAATTAAAATCATATCTATCGTATAATTTATTGGTGTTTTAATTATTATTAAAATTCGATTGGATTTTCGGTGCAATTTCCACATAATTTTTATCATATTGATATTTTAATGATTTTTTATTTATGTCTTTCAATACATTATAATTCTGAATATATTGTGCTGTATGGCCATCTTTTGCGCATATCGTTATATTATTATAACCAATGGTATAATTTGTCACATTAAAGCTAATATTAAGACTTAGTTCTGTCACATTGATATCATTAAGTTCATATTTATTATCACCATTAATCGAAATATTAATTGAGAACAGATTAAGGTCTGAAAAATTTATTACAGAGTTAAGATAATTATAAGCTATTGTGTCATTATTATCAAGGTTTGTTACAATATAAGGAGATATTGGATCATAATAGATAATATTAACATCTGTTGTATCATTATCAACATTATTATCGCACATTATCTCATATAATACATTGACTGTATTATTATCAAATGAAACAGTGAAATTAATATCAATATCATCCCCCGCAGCATTATTATTATCTGTTTGATTGATCGTATTGTTTATATATAATGTGCAGTTAAATATTGATGCAGATTGAACATTAACAGAAAAATCAATATTATCTTCGTTAAATTGTGATTGATTTGGTGGACTGTAAGATGATATGTTCAATGTTTTTGATGCCGCTGGTGCTGTAAAATTTCCATAAGAATATAAATTATTAATTAATGATTGATTTAGTATATCATCATAAAGATTTAATTCATCAAAATTGTTGGTAAAATATCCACCGCCGGCGACATGAAGGAAATATGATGATGTTCCCCCAATCACTATATCCGACCCATCATAAGCACAAGCAATAGAATGATTCATAACCGAATCAACATAACTAACAACATGAGATCCATTAAAATTTATAACATAATAATGCCATTCTTCGTCTGTGACATAATCTATCAACTTAGTATCAGGCCCGCAAAGCCAAACAGCATTATAGTAACCAAACCCCCAATAATTTCCCGCGTTAGCCGTTAGTTGGAATCTGTTAGTTGTTGCTGATCCAATAAAAAATATACCATCATTACCAGCTTGAAGGCCAGTAGTTGTGAAATTCATCCAGAAACCCATAGATTTCATCGAAGCAAAACTTAATCCTTGCGTATCAATAGCACCATTATTTTCTGACTGAAAAGATGATGGTGTTCCGGAATTAGCCACATTATAAGATGGAAATACTGCTTTTATTACCGCCGTACCCTGATTTGACAGATTTTTAACACCTTGCTCATCTACAAAATTGGTACTCGATGAATCTGATCCGAACTTATACTGGTTAATTATTGTCGGTATTCCTTGCGATATTCCCGCAAGTAACGAAATCATTAATATTCCACATACCAAACACATTATTATTTTTTTCATGTTTTCTTTGAATACATTATTATTGCAAGCGATGATATCAAGGTAACTATGTAATAAGGCATTATTGACCAAATGAAGGATATATAAGGCATCCCTGTATCTTGGCTTGGAAATTCTGTAATATAATCATCATAAGCGTTTGATAGTTCCATTGACACAAGGACCAGTATAGGAAGCAGTATTATTGCTATTATTATGAATACTGGCGATGATTCGATGAAATATGCCGCTATCAATGCACCAAGGGTATATCCGAAAAAGATTGCGAAAAATCCCCAGTTCCAGATAGCCCAATAATTATCCTCATAATGCTGCGGTATTGCTTTTGCTCTTGCCGATATCTGGTTATCTTGCTGAATTTCATCGTTCAGCTCAAAATATATGTTACCGAACAAAGGAAAAAATATTGCAAGCACGAACAGTACAACTACAATTATTGTCACTTCAAGGAATATATTTCCTTTCCTGTTTTTTTTAAATGAAGCCATCTTCCATTTCTCTCGTAATTTTTTCGATCTTCTTAAGGAGGTAATCGTCTGTAAATTCCGTCATTGATATCTTTCTCCCCGCCCGTTTCTCTGTTTCTATCTGCAAGGATTTAAGGAGAGATCCAAATTCTCTCCCGACCCTTACTCCCATAAATTTATCGTTTTTCCTTCTCATCTTGACATTTTTTATCTAAACTTTTTACCGATAGCAGACTGAATTTCTGTGACGAAAATCTTATAACCGCCTGTGAGAGTATAATATAGCGCAAAGATAAAGCCCAGTCCAAGCATTATCCAGATGTAATAAGCTGTGTATTTTAACACGGATTCAGCGGCGTTCAGATATTTCGACGATCTCAGCATCAAGACTGCCAGATTAGCGAGCAGGTAAGGATAATATACAACGAACCCGATTGATGCAAGTCTTACAATGAATGTTATCAATGGCGTAAAATTGAACAGATAAGGCAATATTATGATTATTAGCGGTATAAGTACCAATATTGGTAGTAATGCTATCATAAACTCTGGTTCAGGATTTTCTGCCTTGTCTGTAATGGTTAAAACAGAATCAAAATATCCAGTCCTAATACTTGATTGTGTTTCGTTCTCCTCGCATGATATCAATACTGGATATTGGCCTTTATAAGTTATGATTGATGTATTAAGATCAACATACATATCATATCCTCCATATGATGGTTTAGAATTAGTGTTTATGATGTGATAACCGGAATTATTGTATAGATGAAAAAGACAAGTTATCCCTGTTGTGTTCATATGTTTTCCTGAGGCATTATAGATATGAAAATTGTACCGAATAGTTGAACCATACATAAAATAATCAGGATCTGCCGTATCAATTACCAGACCTTCTTGGATATCTATAACTGTTGATGGAGGAACTGCTACGACCATATTTACCAATAAAAAAATCAGCATTACATAAAATATAAATAAAATGTTTCTTTTTTTATGATTGTACTCCATTTTGTTTTTCGGTTAATTTTTTTGTGATGTTGGATGATTGCAATATTTGTTTATCGTTTATCAGGATATCAATCTTATCCAGCATTACATTAAACTTTTCTTGCGACTCTATGTTTAATTTTTGTGATTCCAGCATTGGTTCAGCGAGATTATTGCTGAACAATAACACGATCAACAGTATCATTATTAGTGATGTAACCCCCGCAATCGGCATTATATAGTCCTGAAACTTCGGTTTTCTTCTTGCTTCTGCCCTTATTATGTTATCTCTTAATACTGACCTATGCCCAGCGGTCAATGGTTTAAGCTCATAATCAATTATTGTGTCTTCTTTCCTGTTACCTTGTTTATCGTATACATCTCCTAAATCGTCAATTTTCCACCCGTCAGGCAGCTTGTTTATAATTTTGTTAACATTATCGACCTGATATATAAGCCCGTGTTCCGGCAGCTCATACATCGTCACAACATCTTTCCCGTTCTCCTGTACCTCTATTGCTTCTGACGGCGGAAGATCAATCTTGTTGAAAGGTTTTTTGATTCCCCTCACCATCAATCCTTCCGAACTGTCATATTTGTCTATGTATTTCTTGGCTTTTGTTATCCTTATCTTTTTTTTGTTGTTAGTCAGCCTTTTTATTATCACTTTGATATTATATTGTTGTGTATCATATATGAAGTATGCGATAACTCCTACCGCCAACAATATCAATATTGTCATTACAACATACCCAACAACGGATATTGCGCCCGTTGCCATGCCTAATGCTTTTGTCCCTATTTCAGCTTCTACCATAATTATCTACCTCATTTTATTTATTTTCAATATGAAAAATAAAGATTATATGAACCCGTCAAATACTCCTCTTGGTTCTTGCTTTTTATAATTGTTATTTTTCCTTCTCTTTTTCCCGGCAGATTTTATTGTTTTTTTCTTTCTCTTTTTCCCGGTAGATTTTATTGGTTTTGATTTCTTTTTCTTAGACTTTTGATATCTTCTGCCTTCATCAACCCCAATCCCAACCGCCATACCTTCAAGATACCTTCCAAAAGATTTTAACCTTTTTTTAGTATTCGTTGATAATAACTTTTTTTTAGTACCCGTTGATACTGCTGGTTTTTCAACACCATACTTATCTTTCAATGTCTGGATTTTTGTAGCCCTCAATTCCGCTTTAAGCTTTCCTTTCTGCATCCTCAGATTCTTTTTAGATTTTGCTATTGATGCGTTATATCTCGCTTTTTCTAACTTTTCTTTAAGTTCTTTGATATCTTTTATTTGTCTTGACACCAAATTTCACCCCGTTTTATTGTTTATTTGTTATCATCTTTCTGTTTTTGGTTATCCAGTCCGAATGAATAAGATGTTTTTGCTCTCGGGTCAGTCTTCCTTTCCCCGTCATTTATTGTCCTTGAAATGAACAGTTCTGCCAACCATACGACCCTGTTAATAATCGAATCCAAGTCCTCTACATCGATATTATATTTATAGGAGTTCTTAACATACTTAATTGCGATCTGCTTGTGTAGGTCTTCCATGAAGGTTTCATAATGATTTGAATCAAGATTCCCATGCACCACCTGAGAATTAATAAAAGTGTTCAGGTCCGACATCACTTCCTGAATCCCCAGATCGTTAGCTTTCGGTGATCCAATCTTAATTTTCTGTATAATGACATTACCTTGATTATTGACAGTTTCCACAAGCTTATATCCTTCCATGAAAGCTTTTAATTCTAATAAGAGTTTGTCTGTTTCAAACCGGTACCTAATATACGATTCATTGGATGAATTGTCATTATCTATCATTGTCTGGAAATTTTCTTGATATCCTTCTGATTCTGCCTTTGCCATCTTATCTTATTCACCTGAACAATTTTTCCAATCTTTTCGGCAATCCTCTTGGGTCTAACCCTGTCACTGTTCCAGCTTTTGTTCTGGCGGGGGAGAAAAAACCAGTTTCTACTGCGAACAGCGACGGCGTTATACCCAATGATCTCTTTGTTTTCTTTCTTTTAGGTTTCTTTTTTCCTTTTTTTCTAAATTTATCGTCATTTGTATTGGGAATATCAAATTCTTTGATATTTGGTGTTTTTATTATTGGAGTTTTTGGCGGCTTGGATATTATAGAAATTGGAGATTCTGGCGGCTTGGATATTATAGAAATTGGAGATTCCTGTGGAACAGATATTATTGATGTAGATGATACAGTTCCAGAATATCCGGTTAGTGATGAAGATATTATTGATGGGGAAAAATATGGTGAAGTCGTTATTTTTGATGTTGGAGATTCTATAAATGGCGATTTAGCTATTTTAGAATCTATTTTTGGAGAACTTATAATATTGCTTTTTATATCAATATTGCTTGATTTAGCAATATTTGTTGATATTTCAAATTTTGGTCTTAATGATCTTGACGAAACTCCCAATGATTGCGATCTTGGAAACAATGGTCTATCATCAATAGAAGATGACAGATACTTAACAAGGTCAATATCTTCTGGTTCTGTCCTTTTTAATATATCTAATCCGGTACTCTTTGCTTTATTTGTGATTTTTATTCCATCATCAACTCTTGCGCCTATCAATCTCACTTTTCTACCTTTCAATAATGTGACACCCAATTCTCCTGTTTTCAAGAATCTTTCACCCTTTGGTAGCGTGATTTCTGATTCTTTTCCTAAGAACCCTATCGGTTTAAATTCTCCTTGTGGTTTTAATTGGAAATCAAGAAGTCTTTTCTCTTGCGACTTTGTAAGTGTTTTTCCTGACTTTAAGGCATTCTCTACATCTTTCAAGTTTTTAGGGAAATCGGCAATCTTTGCTTTTTCAAATATTATTGCTTGAGGTTTTTCTCTCCTCAATTTAACATTTCCAGATATAATGTCTTTAGGCGTCGGCAAATTTTCCTTTTTAATTCCCAGTCTTGATTGTCTTAATCTTCCTCTTGGATCAGCAAAAAACGATGTTTCCAGTTCAGAAGTAACACCCTTTGGTTTTGGTTTATCTACATCAATCTTTCTTGTAAATCTTCCGAACAGATCTCTTTGTCCTGATACAGCAGTAACTTCTTTTCCCGCAAGTGTAACCTGAGATCTTAGTGGTTCTTTTGTTGATTCAAATCCTTCTGCCAATTTAATTTTTATTGTATCATCTCCATATCTGGAAGGGACAGAAATATAATCAGTAACTTTCTCTGTTGTTTTAATACCGCCTGTTTTAAAATCTGGTTTAACTGTTCTTATCTTTAAAGTTCTTACTTCTCTGAAATTTGGTGACAATCTTGCAGAAACAATATCTGTACCCTTTCTTGCAGTAGATAATCCTTTTGTAATCAGTACTGCTTGAGCTATTTCACCAGAAACGATCCCTGCACTATAAGCCGGCTCTTTTTTTATCACTTCACCTATATTTTGTCCGATCATAACTTTTTCATTCCAAGAAGAAGTAGCAAAATCATATATTCCTTTCCCTGTATCACTAACTGTTTTTATGGGTTCTTTTATAATATTTTTACCAAATAATAATCCAGAATATACAGAAGTACCAAATCCAGCAAAAAATGCCGATCCAGTAGCCATCGCCTTTTCTGAAAATTTATTATCTCTCAATCTTTCGTTTGTTAGTCTTTGCTTTGCTTTTCTTCTTATAGCTTGTGCTTTTGCAAACCCTAATTCAGGAAATGTTTTTGGTACTTCTGGTTTTATTTCGAATGTCGGCTTTTTTGCTATTGTAACATCAAATACCGCTTTTTGTAATGCATCTTGTGATAATGGTACATCTCTTTGCCTGAAAGATGTTTCAAGCCCTGTCTTTGGTTGTCTTATTGTTCCTGTTATTGTTGCCCTTCCGCCCGGAATATCATAGGTTATCTCTTTATTCAGGTCCGTATCTTTTATTTGTTTGGACTTTTCTTCTATTGTCCTATCAAGCTTTCTCCTGAATCCTTCTGATTGAGGAATTGATTGTCTTGATTGAGATAGCAATAAAAGATCCCTTGCCGCTTGAGAAGTAGTAGTATCTTGTTGATTATTTTGCTGTTTTAACGGCGTTGTTTGGGTTGTGCTGACAGTTTTTTGTATTCTATTGTCGGAGGTAGGTTCAATTAAAATATTCTCTCCTGTGGGCGTTGTGATGTTGATAGAAGATCCTCCGGGCTTTCTTGCTGACCCGGTAAGTCTTGTATATCTCGGCACAGTCTTTGATGCGCCTCCTTTCTTGTATGATACGCCTTTAGCTGGTTTGCTGGGCGTACCTCTTGATATTGCCATCTTATAATATTCCTGAGTAGATTATCTATTTAAAT
>Ga0180433_10010114_pt1 | contig 11414 bp, 13 predicted proteins | sample SS_ome_8_FD_132980 | JGI IMG/M metagenome (GOLD analysis project Ga0180433, IMG submission 132980) | Hypersaline lake sediment archaeal communities from the Salton Sea, California, USA - SS_1_D_1 metaG | ecosystem: Environmental > Aquatic > Non-marine Saline and Alkaline > Hypersaline >... | reverse complement strand
CTGCGTTGGGGATCGATTTCACGCCGTCTGTCACCGTTGATGGTGCCAATTCCGATAGCTCCAACGATCCTGAAACGGCAGAAAATCGCATGCTCGAAGTGCTGGAGGCGTACTCATGAGCGTGAAAAAACGCCGAAATCAGCGACGAAAAGACCCAAACGCGGTGCAGTATCGCGAATTGACGCACATGACGCGTGCGGCCAGCATCAACGACGAAACACGCTCTGTTGATGCCACCATTTCCACAGAGAACCCAGTCGAAATGATGGACTGGGAGCGTTGGGAAATCGTGCCTGAGGTGTTGTTATCCGATGGCATGCAAGTTGATCCATCGCGTCAGGTGCCGATGCTCGATTCGCACCATCCACGCACCACGCGCAACCAGCTCGGCAGCGTTCGCAATGTCGAAGTGGATGGCAACACAGTCAAAGGCACACTGGCCTTTGCCAGTCGAGCAGAAGACGAGTGGGATCTTGTCCGCGAAGGCCATGCCACCGATGTGAGCGTTGGTTATCGCATTCTCCGCGTCCAGTACGTGGAGCCAGGCAAAACGAAAACAATTCGCGGCCGGGAGTTTACCGGCCCGGTGAATGTCGTCACCAAGTGGCGACTGTTGGAAGTCTCTTTAACTCCTATTGGGGCTGATGAGATGGCAAAGCTGCGTGGCTTTGACCCGTCCACATTGCCCGTTGATACGAAAGGGTTCGTCATGAACGAACAACTCCGGGCGTTGCTCATCGAAGCAGGAATGCCAGAAGACTTGGACGATGCAGCCGCTCAAGACTGGCTTGTCGAAAACCGCTCAGCACTGGCACCCAAAGAGGAGCCCAAACAGCAGGAAGTGCCAAAGCAGCGTTTCGCTGGGACTGATGGTGAGTCACTTTCCGGTCATTTGGCGCCACAAGTGGTGCAACGCATGATCGCAGACGGCATCACGGGGGCACTGGCTGAGCAGGAAAAACAGCGTGCTGCATTCCGTCAGGATGTGGACTCGATGCTCGAATTGGCAGGCGTGGAAGTGACCGACAAGGCTCGCTTTTATGCTCTGGAATCCAAAGATGCCGTCCGTGCGGCAATCATCGAAGAGCGCAAAAAGCACGAAGTGGAAACACACACCGCGCCACGCATCGAATTCGGTGCTGCTGGTCGTGACAAGCACTATTCAGCAGTTCGCACTGCCATCCTGGAGCGATGTTTCAACGAAAACAGCTCTCAAGACGAGCGCGTCACCAACGAGCGTTCGCAGGCAGTACGTGAGCGACTGTTTCCACAGGAAGAACGCTCCAAAGATGCCAGCCAGTTCCGCAATTACTCTCTGTACGCGATTGCAGAAGAGTGCCTGCGAATGGATGGCGTGGACGTGCGAGGACGCAGCCGTGAAGAGATTGCAATGGCCGCTCTTGGATTCGGTGACCAAATCGGGATTCGCACCGAGCCTGGTTACCACACTACCGGAAGCTTCCCGAAACTGACCCAGGATGCGATTAACAAGTCCATGATGCTCGGCTATGGTGAGTATCCTGCCACTTGGCGTGGTCCAATGCGTCAGGGGACATCGGTTTCGGACTTCAAAAAGATCCACCGCATGCAACTTGGTGCGGTTCCAAACTTGCCAATCTGGAACGACTCCAAAGATCCAGAGCAGGCGAGCATGGCCGATGCTGAAGAGACCTATGCAGTTGAATGCCGCAGCCTTGCGTTGTCCTTCAACTACAAACTGCTCATCAACGATGACATGAGCGTGATTTCACGCAGCCCATTCAAGCTCGGTGACGCGGCATCACGAACTGTCAACACGGTGGCGTGGTCGCAAATCACCAGTAATCCAACCATGCGTGATGGTCAGTCTTTGTTTTCCACAGTTACTGGAAATCGCAAGCGACTGAACCTGACAACGGGTGCTGGTGCTCCATCTGCAACAACGATTCAAACTCTCACGAATCTGATGATGCAGATGCGAGGTGAAAACACTCCGGAAGGCAACGAAGGACAGGACATTCTCGGTCTGATGCCTCGCTACATTGTCGGCCCGTCCGCTTTGCGTACCACAATCTTGCAGGTGGTTCGTTCCATCGCTGATCCAAACGGGACACATGCCGGAGTGGTGAACATCAACAACGATTTGGTGCCAGTCATCGAACCATTGCTTGATGCCAACAGCACAACTGGTTGGTACTTGTTCGCGGAACCAACACGCGTTGAAACCGTCGAGGTGACATTCCTGCAAGGTCAGGAAACACCACGCACACGCATGATCACTGATCCCAAGAAGCTGTCGCAGGAATACATCATCCTGCAAACATTCGCGGCCAAAGCTTTGGACCATCGTGGCGTCCAGAAACACGCCGGAGCGTAACTGATTCACCACGTAGGCCAGTCGCTTGGGCTGGCCTGCATTTCACACTTCCATTTGGAGACCAACATGATTACTCGTGAAACGCGAACGTGGTGCGATAACTTCGACCGCGCTCAAGTCTACTCAACCACTCCTGGTCACAACGGCTGGACCATTGCTGACACGTCCAGTTCAGGGACGCCCACGTACCTGAATGGCAACGATGGCGCAGTGCTCACGCTGGCAAACACCAGCGAAGCCGAAATTGTCACTCTGTTTCAGAATGACGTGCTGCCATTCAAGTTGAGAGACCTGCAATCAGTGGAAATCATCGCCAAGGTGGCTGGCATTGACGCAGTGACAACACTGGTGATGGGATTGGGTTCCGCACAGGATGACACTTCAGACGATGTGACCAACAATGCATGGTTCCGCATGGAGGGATCAGCGTCGACATCAGCATTGGTTGTCGAATCAGACGATGGCACCAATGACAACAACGACGTGGCAACCGGCAAAAGTTTGGCCAGCACGTTTGTGAAAATGGTCATCGATTTCGAGGCCGGTCTGTCAAATGTCAAGTTCTACATCGACGGTGACCGTGTGGCATCCAGCACCACTTTCGATCTCAGCAATGCAGCGAGCAACAGTGTCCAGCCTTTTGTGCAGTTGCAAAAAGCGTCGGGCACAGGGACACCTGCTGTGACAATCGCCAAGTTTGAAATCGTCCACAACGCATCATATGGATCGTAACTGTGACGCTCGCGGAGCAAATCGTCATTGATGTGGCAACGGTCTTTCTCAACGAGGATGACTTTGCCGAAACAGTCACCCGCATTGCCAGCGACGGCACGCGGGATGACTTCACGGCGATTTTGCATGTGTTTCCAATCGAGTGGAATGAGTTCGATAAGTGCTACGAGCAACGCGGATACGTTGACCTCGCTAGCACAGATCCAGCCGAACTTAACGACAAGTGGGAAGGTAAAGCCAAGGTTTTCAAGGTTGAGAAGCTCGGCGATGCCATGCATGGCATGCGTCGAATTGACCTGATTCGCCAGGTGAAGATGGGAGCCAGGCCGTGAACCGCATCAAAGTGAAAGACTACTCGGCCAAGCGAATCAAGCGGTTCAATAAGGAACTTGGAACCGCCATGGATAAGGTGGCAGACTTCTCAGCTCGCAAGCTGCGAAAGATGGCACCAAAGCGGTACAGCAAGATCGTGACCGGCGTAGATGAGTCGACAAAAACGGCTTACGTCGGATTCGACAACGCCGGCCACTATCGCGACAAGAAAAACTGGCATTTCAGCGTGTTGCGAATGGCAGTCATGAAGAACATTCGCGGCATCGTGTCGGCGTTTCGTCGGCAGATGAAGTATTTGGACAAGGCATGAGACATGGCGATTGAAGACGCAATCAAAACGCAGTGGGGCAATAACTCCACGCTCAACGGGTTGATTCCGTCAACGTCAGTCAGCGTGGGCGATGTGCTCGATGACACGGAGGCCGATCCGACCGATGCATTGCCACGAGCTCGAATTTCGGTGCAGTCAACAGAGTTCATCAACGGCAATCAAGCCAATTATGAGACACACGAAATCACCGTCCTGACCACATGTGCCAGCAACAGTTCGGCCAACACGATTCGAGCGGCCCTGCATGATGCGTTCCGCAACCAGTCTTGGACGGCGAACAACCACTACATCGAACTGTCGCAGGTCAAAGGCACCGACAAGCGCCAGCAGGAAGACAGCGGCAACTGGCAACTCGAAACAACAATCACCACACGCAGCGTTGAGGTATAGCAATGGCTCGCAAATCGGGAATTAACGGCACCATTCACTCTGCTGCAACAGGCGGCACAGTCGCAGAAATGACCTGCGAGGTGATGGGCTGGACGATCACACAATCGGCAACAGTCCACAAGGAGGGCTCCAACGCAACAGGTGCCTGGAAAGGTGCCACCGCTGGCGGTCAGGAGTGGTCTTGCACGATGAACGTGTTTCTGGATGACACCACGTCGCGCGAGTTCGCAATTGGCAGCAAGTACGACGTTGAACTGCATGTTGACGGAGACGATTCGAACTACTTCAGCGGCACGATTGTTATTGAGGAAATCAGCGGTCCAGAAGCCGATATGGACGATGGATCGACGCTGAAATACGAAATCACAGGACAAGGTGACGGGGCGCTCACCGAGACAGGAACTCTGTAGCTATGAGTGAAGGACTTGCCAACATTGCTGGTGGATCAATCGTGGAAATTGCGTTGGCGGGTGACACCTATCAAATGTCACCAGTCACGTTGTTGCACGACAGCGAACTGGAGCAGCACATTCTCAACCTCAAAGCGAGCCCGCTGGAAGCAATTGAGAAACTGCCTCCATTGCCAGAAAAGCCGAAGCCGATCATCAAGCGCAAGGATGAATCAACAGAGGCATACGGCATTCGCTATAAGGCGTGGAAAGAACAGAAGGATGAGTTTGACAGGCGAGTTGCCCAGCGTGATGCACTGACAGCTCAGGCGTTCATGGAGGCTACCAAACCGCGTGTTGTGACTGTTCATGACCAGATGCACTTTCTCCAGACGACTGAAAGCCGGTTCTATCGTCTGTGGCTGTCTCTCAAGAAGCATAATCCTCACCTGCAGTCTGTTCAGGATGTGAAGTCACTTTGCCAGCGTCACGAAGAATGGTGCCTCGTGAACGGTGTGAGTGAAAACACGTTCGACATCATCGACGAGAAGCTCAAAGAGGCAGCGATGGAGGAAGCGTTAAAAAACTTCGGTGGCCGGGCAAAACCGGCACTTCCACCGGACACCACCGAGGTCAACACCGACACAGCATTCCGTGGGGCCGAATTTACTCAGACCTTGCCCGTGAATACGGATGGACGGTCGACTACATCAACGGGCTGACGTTGTATCAAGCCGCAATCTTCTGGGGCGCGTGGTCACCAGAATGCGGAGACGAAAAGCAGTATTTCGAGTGGCGTGATGCCGTAAGACAAAGGTTGTAAAACGTGGCTTTCAAGATTGCCGACGCATTTGTGTCAATAACAGCTCGCGGTGCCAAAAAGGTTGGCAGTGAGTTGTCACGTCTTGGCAAAAAGTCATTTAAATTGGGTGATGCTTTTAAAAGCATGACGGGGCAACTGGCTTTGCTGGGCGTTGGCGCTGGTGTCGCTGGTCTCGCAAACCTCTCAGCTCAAGCAGAGCAAACAGCAGTCGCATTTGAGGTTATGCTTGGCAGTGGTGAAGCTGCCACGGAAATGATTCAAAAGTTGACCGACTTCTCAGCCAGCACCCCATTCAGTCTGCCTGGGTTGCAGGAAGCGGCTAAGACACTGCTTAACTTCTCCGTTCCAGCGGGCGAAGTGATGGACGATATCAACATGATTTCGAACATCGCAGCAGGCAACGAAAACAAAATGAAGTCAATTGCTTTGGTGTTCGGCCAAATCGCTTCTACTGGTCGACTGATGGGCCAGGATCTCTTGCAGCTCATCAACGCAGGATTTAACCCACTGCAACTGATCAGCCAGCGCACAGGCGAGTCTATGGCGGAACTGAAGAAACGCATGGAAGATGGAAACATTGGTTTTTCGGAAGTGCGGCAAGCGTTTGCCGATGCCACCAGTGAGGGTGGCAAGTTCTACCAGATGAACGAAAAGCAGAGCCAAACCGTTGCGGGTTTGTGGTCCACGCTGAAAGACAACATCTTGCTTTCCCTGCGAGACATTATGGATGGTGCGTTCGTGGCGTTCGATCTGAAAGGCGCTCTTGCCAATGCCATCGAGGGCGTCAAAGTGTTTCGCGATTACCTTGGATTCTTCTTTGACAACGTGGGCACTCTTGCCGCATTGGGCGTGGAGCACGTGAAGCTGTTTGCGGATAACTCAGTCGAACAGGTTAAGACGTGGGCCACCAACGCTGTTGAGTTGGCTTCGTGGTTTGCGGACAACTGGAGAGACATTTTCGCGGACATTGGCAACGCCACAATGGCTGTATTCAGTAATCTTGGCCACAACGTTACAGCCGCATTCAAGACCACACAAAACAAACTGTCAGCACTTTACCTGCGTGCGCAAGCCTTCCTGACTGGCACATCAGATTCGATGCTTCAGCAGCAACTCGAGGAATTGCGTTCCATGCAGGGTCAACCTATGGAATTCAAAGGGTTGTTGGATGGCTTTGAAAGTCAAATCAAAGAACTCCCCAAGCTCACACAGGCTGAAATCAAGGACACCAACCCCACGATTGAAGCGCTCAAAGATCAGTTAAAAATCCGACCAGAGGTGGACGCACAATCAGCTCTTGACCAGTTGCCATCCGGCCAAGTTCAGGACTCCACAAAATCAGCCCTGGGTGATTCGGCAAAGAGGCAGCAAAGCCAAGTCATGGACGCAGCCTCACTTGTCAGCAGCATCCAGCAGGGCGCACTCAGCAAGCAAGAGCAACTCCAGAAAACCGCCAACGGAATCCTGGGAGGCATTCAGCAGGCGCTGACCCAAGACGGAATCAAGATCCAGAACACAGGCCCCGCTACAGCAGGATAAGACATGCCCGATACACCAGCTACAATCAACTTTCCTGCCGGTTCCATTGCCTGGAACGTGATTACAGGGGTTTCCGTCACACGCGCTAGCCATGTCCAGGATTCCGACGTCGAATTTCCTGTTGTGCTGTCAGATGGTCGCGTTCACGATTCCGGTGCTCATCTTCCAACAACGGCGGCCAGCGATGATTTGGGAATCGGAGTGGGCACGCTCGGAACAGGCGAATTCTACCTGACCACATCCGACGCTAAAACCACGACGGTCACGCAATACGCCCGCTATCAGGTTCAAGTGCCTTACGATTACGACGCTGGCGAAACATTTCAGTTGATTGTCAATGGCGGCATGAATACGACCATTAGCGATGGCACGGCAACGGTCGATTTGGAAGTTTACAAAAGCGATCTAGACGGCACTGTCGGCAGCGATCTGTGTGCGACAGCGGCCCAGTCCATCAACAGCCTGACCGCAGCGGACAAGACGTTCACCGTCAATGCCGCGTCTCTCAATCCCGGTGATCTCCTCGATGTGCGGCTGACCGTTGCTATCACTGACAGTGCGACGGGAACAGCGGTGATTGGTCGCGTCAATTCTATCCGTCGTGTTCTCGATTGCCGGGGGTAGTTGATGGCGATTTCATTCGGGTTCGAAGTCAACGAAATGGAAAACTCACCACGTTGGAGCCTGGACCGGTCCAGTGGTGTGAGCGGTGAGCGCGAGTTTCGTGTCGCGTGGGCCAATGCGACCGATTTTGTTGTGGCCATGACAAACAGCTACTTCCCTGGATTTAGTGCGGCACAGGCCAGCCACTTTGACGTTAAACCATTCGTTCCGAAGCCTGACGAAAAAACGCTATCCAACTTTCTGACGGACATCAATACGCACGAATGGGCGAGAGTCACAATCCAGTATGCGTCACAGACAGACAACGGAACGCGTGAAGAGCAGCCAGATGGCACCTTCATTAGTTACCGTCAAGGCACATCGGTGCAGTATCAGACCGTTCCCAGTCGGTCGCTGGTCTGGGATGACAACGACGAGATTGTCAGCCCGGAAGCCTATCCGGTCATGCCGATCAGTGAGACAGATCACGTCATCACATGGAGTGAAGTCGACAGTCCACCGTGGGCGTTCATTTCGTCCGCGAAAGGCAAAGTTAACGCCAGTCCCTACGATATTCCTGTCATCGGATTGAGCGTTGCGGCAGAGCAGTTGCTGTTTGAGTCAGCGGAAACTAACGCCAAGATCGACGCGGAAGGCAACGCCAAGTGGGAACTGACTTACACGCTCAAGGAACGCAAGCCAACCAATTACGGTGCCAGTGACGTTGGCTGGAATCACCAGTTTCGTGACGATCCAGCAGGCTGGGTGAAGGTTAAAGATAAAGAGAACGATAATTACACGTTCGCCACAGCTGACATATCCGCCATATTCACACAGCAGACATAAGGACTCGCCACATGGCCAAACAGCCAAAAATCAAGCGTGGCGATGTCATACGGGCCGACTGGCTAAATCGTCTGATTCGCATTGAACAGGCACTTGGCTGGGGCAGCGGTCAACGCACTGGCGGCAACATCGATCCTGCTGGCGTTCAATTCTACAAGGCTCAAGAGGATTTCGCGTCGTTCGAGGACGTCTATCGAGGTGACGCCAAGCTTTGGTGGTACAAGCCCAATGAAAATGAGTATGCAGTCCATTCTGACGCGATCAAAGTCTATTCACACAATAACGACGTGCTGAACGGAGATGTGTTTGCAGCCACATTCAATCCGCAATCAGGACGATGGGAGAAGATTGGAGGCGGCTGTGCATGCCAGGAAATCCACCGTTTCACGACAAACGGTCCAACATCAGGTACCTTCAGCGTCACTTACAATGTCAGCGGCACTGACTACACGCTGACATGGGATTGGAACGCCACAGTAGCGGAGGTGCAGGCGGAATTCGACACGGAATCAGCAGCACTCGGGACGGTGAGTGTCTACGGAAACGCGTGGCCTTCCGTGGCCTTCTATGTTGTCTGGGATGCTCCTCCAGACGACGTGAAGGGGATCGAAAATCACCCCAGCGTTGACAACTCGTCGCTGACAAATGGCGATGGATTCTTCGACAAATTCTCAACGGCCTGATCATGACAATTCTCAACGGCGACTGTTGCAAGTGTCCACATTTCAAGACCGATCCTTCGTTGTTTTACGCTGTGCGTACAACGGTCGACACTGGTGAGACCAAATGGAAGCTGAGGACGCACGGGCCATTATCCGATGTCAGCGTCTTGTGTGCGGGTGGTACTCGGCTTTTTCACTATGACCCGCCGTGCAATGACTATGTGCTGGTGAATGTTAGGACGGGAGCGATCGAGCAAAAGTTCGGACAGGGGATAACTCCAGGGAAGAAGCCGGGTGGTCTCATCGATGACTGGGCTGTGTTTTACGACGCCAGCACATACACGTACGATGCCTATGATTTCAATGGCGACCTCTTGTGGAGCAAGACGATTGGTGCATCGGGTTCCACAATGATGCAGGGGTTGTATGGTAAACAGTTCATGTGGTCTGACAGTGGAACGCTCTACTACAAAGAAAAGGATGGCACAGAGGGTACATGGACCAGGACAGCAGGCGGACTTTACGGGCGGCTAACAACAACCAGTGGATTCTATCACTTGGATGGTGGTGTCGACGCATTCGGGCAAGGCATTGATCCCATTCTCAGGCTTTACACTCCTACTCTTGAATTGGAATACGAGTGCATGCCCAGCGACCTGGATTCATTTTTTCCAACAATCTATGGCCCATATCCAATCGGTGACAATGGGATTGGCTTTGCATTCTACGCTCAAGATGACGACTTTGCTGTGCCGCCGAGATGGGTGGTTGTCACAGCCGTTGGCACAACCGTCAACAGGTATGAGCTTGCCAATGGCACATTTCCAGGGGCCAGTTCGACAACGAGCATGTTTTTTATTGATCAGTCCAACTATGCCGAATTAAGGTTCCCGTTTCACGTGCGTCACTACACAGGAGAAACCCGGAATTGGTCCTCAACAGCACCGGCAACGTACAACAACGGCGGAACCAATTACCAGGGATTTGCTGCCGACTCGCAACGCACGGTAGTTTTCATGGACCCTGGAACCAATTTATACGTCTCCATTGACAACTCGGACGGATCAGCTGTGTCGATTGCAACAGCAGACACGGAATTCAACTATCAGATCGCCGACAGTATCTATGTGCGAACACCCAGCATGTACCTCGTCCAAGACAATCTATGAAACGAATCAAGTACGTACGTGCTTGGTGGCCTCCACGTAGATCACTGCAATTCGGTGTCGCTTCATAGAAGAAAAACGGTCGCACGATGAGGGCAACACCGTGCGACCTCTTACGCGATTTACCACTGATTTGCTACTTTCAAGACGCACTGCAACGGATGTCAATCTGAAAGCTCAAGATGTGGTGGTTCGTCTAATTTGCAAAAATCTTCCCAATTGTTTGAAAAGTGTATTGCACAAATCAACCGATAGGAGGATACACTGCGTCGCTGTAGTGCTTTTCGAAAATGGCGGTCAGGGCGCGACGCCGGGAATTAACACCTGACAGGAATCAATCCTATGGTGGACGATCAGCCCTCAGAGCTTCCACGTCCGGCACACGTTCGCGACGATGGCACTCGGCAACAAAATCGAAATCACCACAGTCTCAAAAATGCTCGGTCATGCGACCGTGCAAGAGACCTTAAGAACCTACGCACACGCGATCCCCGAAAAACAGGTGGAAGCGGCTGCGGTCATTGGGAGAATGTACGGATGACTTTCACGTTCACGTTTTTTGACCGGGACTTTGATTTTGAACGTGTGTTGATTGTGGAGTATGATGATCTTCAACATGTGCCGCAGGTGGGGCACGAGATTTTTATACCAGACGAGGCACTAGACCAGCCACTTCCACTCAGAGAGCCGGGTTGGATTGCAGACAAGGGGGTAATCAAAGACATTACATGGTCTCTGCCAGATGAAGTGCTAATTTATTGTGATATTATTTGGGAAGTGCTTGAGCACAAAACTGCGTGAACACCCGGTTAACACCTGACACCGTTTTCGCTAGCGTTTTACCATGACATCGAAATACCCGATCATCATTTACGAGCCAACCGGACATGGTGGCTGGCATTCCAAACTGAAGCCGACGGGCACGGGCAATCGCTCTCTGAATGGATGGGCGATTGCTGCCGGGCGAACTTACCTAAAGCCGTGGACGCCGAGCTGCCAGACAGGCCAGCGGCACAGTGAGACCTTGACTGCACGTCTGACGAGCAGACGCGATCCCAGCCGCCGATCCCGTTGACGGCCATCCAGATCGTCTCCCCCAGCTCCTCGTGAGCTGCCTCTGGGTTCATGTAACCGTGATCCTTGACGGCCTGCATGAGCTTGGCGCAGGTTTCCTGGAATCATTCGTGAGATCCTTTCTGCCGACTGTGTGAGAATATTTTTCACGACAAGACAGCGCTGGCGGT
>Ga0180433_10010113_pt1 | contig 11416 bp, 27 predicted proteins | sample SS_ome_8_FD_132980 | JGI IMG/M metagenome (GOLD analysis project Ga0180433, IMG submission 132980) | Hypersaline lake sediment archaeal communities from the Salton Sea, California, USA - SS_1_D_1 metaG | ecosystem: Environmental > Aquatic > Non-marine Saline and Alkaline > Hypersaline >... | reverse complement strand
CTCAGCCCCTTCTTCTTATAAGTCTTCTGATACTTAACGGTTCCCTTGCCGCCTGCTATTGCTCTACTGGACATATTCTTTCTCCTTCTTGATTCTTCATATTATAGGAAGAGAGCCTTAGAAAACAAGTAGAAATGCATTAGTAGCTACAGTGGTATCAAATCTATCGGAGCATCTCTAGGCCTCATAAGCCTCACGGTTAGACCTCTTAATAAAAGCTCCAGGTAGATTGGAAAAAAAATGTTGATGGTTGATTCGTAAGTCGTTGTCATTCAGTCGTCTACAAAACATACACTCTTCATAACTTTTCCTGGTTTTTGGTTAGACGGTGTGCCTGAAATCGCCCAATCACAGTCTTTTTGGCCAAGTTTTACACTCATGGACTTCCATAAGCGCTTGGGAATTGGCCAGTTATGAAGACCCTATTCTGGAGTGCTATATCCCTACATAACGCACCCAGGCTCGTATATTAAATTGAAATGTAATGAGGTTACAGAGATGTAAGTGAAACCATCATAACGCGCTCATTTTCAACAACTTATGATTACACTCTTTTCGAAATCATAACAGAAGATGGAGCTGGCCACCATCGCCCAGTAAAATAAGGATGTTTTAACGTACTACATCCCGTTGCAAATCAGGCACTTACAAAACCATTAAATGTCATCCATTAATTACCGGAGATATTTTTAATTAGATGGAGGTTCGATGTATTTACGACGATATTTTGTAATAGCCCGAAAACCCTATAAACAAAGGACTTTTCTAAGGTTTTCAAAGCATCACTAAAAGCGTGTGGAGGTGGCAGGTCTTATACTAAACCTCCTTAAAAGAGGTCTTCCAGTAAGGAGTATCAAATACTCTTTCGTAAACGCCTGATTACCAAGGACATATACTTTACCATATTTTTATAATAGACCTCCGTTTAATTAAAAATTATGGCGGCTATATCAAACGTTTCTGAAGGAACTGTAATGGACTGATGGACAACGATTTACAATTACACTAAGATGTTTTGTATCATCCAATGAGATGCCAACACCTCTGGCCTAATTTGTAAATGCTTGCGAGAGAGGACTTTAGATTAAGTATTATAAACCTCAGCCGATGTGCTAGCGAAATGGCCACTTAGCACTGTACATGAAAAACGTAGTAAAATGGAGGAAATATGAGTAAAATGGGTCGGAAATAGGGCTTAAAGGCTCAACCATGCATGATAATAGCGCTCAAACCCCTCTTTCGGGACGACTATGAAGCAACAACTCTTAGGCATGTACTGGCCGTATTCTGGGGAATCATCGAACAAGCAGTACAATCCGTTTGCCTTACAGTAGACGCCCTTACTGATCAGCCAAGAGGTTTCGTTCATCCACCACCCATCGCCTCTAGGATCGTCATTCCACATGGGCGTACCTTTTCGTAAGTTCCAATCGACAATGGAGAAATGATGGGTAAAGACAATACCATGCTCTTCTGGGACATGTCTAACCTCTTCCCAAGATTGGCCGGTAAGGATATGTACCTCATGATTCCTGACGACTGCCCATTGATGCGTTAGCTCTCGGAACTGCTCTGGATACAAATCAATGCAACCATGAATGTCTATGCCGATCTTCATATTCCCTATTGTAAGAGAAAAAGAATAGAATACAAGTTGAATCTTCTTGACATTACAGCAAAACCTATGATACAAATATAGGCACCACACGGGAACTTACCTGATCCCAAATTCCAATTCGGACAATTGTCAAAATTCATCCGCTCGGTGTGATTTCTATTGTGCTTTCTAGTGTGGCCTCAGTTGAGGATCCACCTGGCTAAGTGGATCCTGGGCACCTGGATGCGCCGTCCAGTATGACTAGCACTCCAGAATATTTAAACAAAAACCTAAGGAAAAAACCGTTTAAATCAACTGGAGTGCCAAAACTCCCATAAGTCATTGTGGTCTAAGCTCCGGCCGGATCCTGATGTGCTGAACGATGGCGTAATGATGCAGCGATGATGAAGGGGATTACTCGGAATTGGGGGAGGAATCGACTAGACCCAAGAACAGAACTGCTTATGGTAGTCTTCTATCTTGTCTTGCAGTTCGTCGTTGGAGTTGAACCATTGGTCATACTGTTCGGAAAGCCAGAGTATGTCGCAGGAACTCAGCCCTTTTGCGGCCTTGTTAACAACGTCCCTGTTGTCACTCCACTTCTGCCGTAACGCCTCATTGTCCTTGAATTCCTTCCCCTTACGAGCGAGGGTCAGAATCAAGTCCTTAAGCCGCTCAAGTATCTGTTCTTTACTTAGGTTCTTCATCTTTGGCCAAGTTCTCTATGAGTTCAGCAAGAAGCTCGGTATGCCTCTTTAAGGTATCGAGAGCGTCTTGCAGTTTCTCTTCATCAGTAAACTCTGCTTCTTCCGGCGTCCCAAACCCATGATAGATCTTTTTGGATTTGTATGCGCCGGAGAGGATAACAGTCTGCCAGTATGCGATCCAGGCTTTGCGAGATTCAATCTGTCCTTCGAGGTACGTCATTGTCTTGGCACTCCTCTACTTCTACCTTGATTCGGACTCTCTTCTCGATCTGCGCCATTGGGAAAGGTTCGCGGGTAGTAAAATGCCTGAACGCGTGGACCAAATGACTTTTAACATGGTCTACGTTCTGCTGTTCGGAAATGAATCCTTCGGCGGTTATAGAAGTCTTGCTCACCAGGGTATGTCCATTCGTTGAGTTCGCTTGCCTTCCAACTTGTCGAACTTCTTTTTCGGTATCTCTTTGAAACCAGCCATAGCGACTTCGAAATACCTTGGCTTCTGGCTGCCTCCTTGAATAACATCGCCGACTGAGACTGATGGCATGTTCTTCGGTTGGAACTCATTCTGACCATAATGAAAAATGAGTTCTAGAATGACTGTCGTAAGAACATGCGCCGGTTGATTCGTGGGGAGAGCTTCTTCCGGAACATCTACTTCCCTGACTGTCCCCTTATCGCAAAACGCCAGCATGTGTACCTTAAATTTCATTGTAGTCTCCTCAGTTCTTCCTCGACGTAATCTTCGCCAAGGTATACTCGTCCGTCCTTGGTTATGTCAGCGTTCTCCAAGATGTCTTCATTGCCAGAATCAACAAGGATAACTGAAAGAGATTTGTAGGCGTCCAAGGAAATGCCAGAGGGGTCGTCCAACAGTTGCAGAGCGAGCTTACGGGTAAATTTCGGGCCAGCCTTGATACATTCATCAGACTCAAGGGCATCGATGATCTGCTCAAGCGCCTTCGGATCATTCTCCTTAAGCCATGAGGAGATCTTCTTATCAAGGACGACAACCTTTAATGCGTTTACTAACTTCTGCATTTCTCATTCTCCATGCGCGCACCGTATCATCATTCCGTGCATAAATCAAGTGGTATTACAGGTTATTTGCACAGGACATTACAGCCGTTTCGATGCCCTCAAGATACTCAGGAGTTGTAACGTCCACCCCCGAACAAGCATGGGCAAGGATAATAGATTCCAATCCATCCATTGCCGCATTGAACTCAGAGGGATTGTCGTCTTCATCAACAGGATCTTCATGGAGGTTGGACGATATCGCGCCCCCTCCTTTGTTGAGATTAATGATAATTCCATGACAAGGAAGCTCAATCTTTCTTACCTCCAACTCTTCTTTGGTGTGATTTCTTATCTGTTCTTTCATTGTTTTTGCTTTTCCTCCTGTTGCGCTTTGTATCTCTCCCAGTCTCTTTTACATAGTTCATTGTACCTAGACAGAGTTATTCCCAATGTAATAACTATGAAAGTATTGAAGAAGGCTACGGTAAGCGACTCCATCCAACCCGATCTAGGATGAGCGAATCTTGTTACGAGACAAATAATAATGAAGAAGAGAATGGCTGTAATAGATACAATAATCGTGTTCATTGTTTCTTTCTTCTCCCTTTAGTCGGATTGCAGGTCTGACATTGATACTGCTTGATGTATTTTTCAGGAGTAATGCCCCTCTTCTCTGCCGCCTTAACAATGTTCGACGGTTGAGCTTTTACCTTCTTGCCACATTTGCATACAAGCTCCTTCGGCAAATGAGCATACTTGGGATTGGCTTTACGACCCTTAGTTGGATTGCATTTCTGGCATTGGTACTTCTCAAGGTATTTCTCAAGAGTCAGATCTAGCTTTTCCAGACGGCCTGCGAGAACTCCAGGAGGCGTCGGAACTTTGGCATGACATTTAACGCACTCCAGCTCTCTTGGGAAATTGGGGTACTTCTTCTTGCGGCCTTTACGCATCTTCTCCATGTGGGTATTGACAGCGTTTTTCCGGGATTCTATATCATCGATGACTTCCTGCTGTGCCTTCTTACCCAACTTCTTCCATATTCCAGCCGCTTCGAGATCCTCCTTGTCGAAAAGAATAACGGGCAAGACGCGAGATTCAACAGAACCTCCACTATGGTTATCCCTGACAGACTCCCAACAAAGAATATGGTCGGGCTTAATAACTTTGATCAGGAAATAGGTCTTGCCATTACAATCTTCAATGGAAAATCGGTCTTCCATCAGAGTCGTATTATTCATTGTTTTCCTCGTTCTTCCACGTCTTGTCGCGTCGGTTGTAGCGCTTCTTATCGGGGATCATTTTGGTTGGAGGAGGCATCGGTTTGCGAATGCCCCTGATTACCTCTAAGATCCCTCTTCTTTTTCTTCGCCTGCTCATTTACAATACCAATACTCTTGTTCAGATGCTCCGTAAGAACATCCATGATGTTAACGGACTGAACGCCGTCCGTAACGCCGTAGTTCCCAAAGACCCAATCCTCAAGCTCATCGACAGTCATCTTGCCTGCCTTAACCCTCTTCTTGAAGCACGCGAAGACTTCCATGATCTCGTCGCGACTTGCCTTACGGGTAAGTCCTTGGGTCTTGGAGTACGTAGCGCATTGGAATATACGCTCATCGTTTATCATTGCTTTTTCCCTATTCATTGTAGTACCTCGATTGTTAGCATTACCATAACATACATTGTAACCGAAGTCAAGACAGAAACAAGCACTCAGATGAAAAAGACCCCCGAACGTGAATTCGGGGGTCTTTTGGGAAGACGAACTTACTTCGCTTTGGCCGTCGCCCGCTTGCCCTTCCCCTTCTTCGAGGAGGCACGCTTGGTCGAGGTCTTCTTCTGCTCGACGCTGTTGGCGCTGGCGCGGGTCCGGGGTTCGAGAGGCGTCTTGCGGAAGCGGAGGCGATAACGCTGTTCGCCCCCATTCTTCTTCAGCTTCTCAACGAAGTAGATATGACCCTGCGCGGAGATGTTACCCCGGCAGTCGCCCCGGCCCGAGGTCTCCCGCGGCGAAAGCAGAACCGTAACGGTTGCGTTGGCCGCGCTCTCCGACATACCCTCCTTCTGGGCTGCCGAAACGAGCTGGGAACGGGTGACGATGCCTGACGCCTGCATGACTGCGAACAGGGCATGGTACGCGCCGCGCTTGTAGGGGTTTTTGTTTCGCTTGCTCATGGTCTTTTCTCCTTCGTGTTTCGTTCGTTCATTTCTTCGTCGTACCGTCGTTCATTGTTTTTTCTTCGATAGGCTCTCCTCCGTTGCTTGATTTTCAGTTACTATAACACAATTCACGAGAAATGCAAGCACGAAATTCAAACTTTTTTCGAAGACCAAATTGTACTGCTTCCCTCATGTTGGGGCTCACTGTATCATAGTTGGTGGAGCAAGTCAAATAAAAAGTGAGCTTACAGCTGGAGTGCTACAATTTCTCCAGTGCACAAGTTTGAAGGTGGACTGACCAAGTTGGGACGGACGACTGACCAAGTTGGGATAATCTTAGCACTCCAGATTTAGGCAGCAAAAGGGGCTACGGCTTTTGACATTGGCAACAGTAGGAGATACTTTGAGCAATGCCTGAGTCGTAGCCCCAGCCAGGGTTCGTTATACTGTCGCTATCTTGTAGATCTTCCCTCGAACGCAGACTCTTTCTACGTTTTCAAGAGGGATCGTCCTCCAAGCTCCACGACCTGAAATGCGACCTTTTTTATCGCGAACAACCTTGTTACAATCAAGAACCGTCATCTGGAAATTGTCAGAGTCCTTGGCAACCCTCTGCTTATGCATCTTACCCGTAGGTTTGGTAGCATAAGTTGGTTTACTCGAATGCAATCGATAGCACATTCGTCTCCTGGATCCGTCGCTCCTCTTACGGAAATGTACGGATCCAATCGTGTTGCCAGCTGACAAAATGAGCTTGCGAACCTTCTTGATCCTAGCCGGTAACGATTTGACAACAACCTTTTCCATTACATCTTTATCTCCCTCATTGACGATTAACAATTCATATCTATCCGTAGCAGTCTTTATTATACAGAAAAAGGAGGGCGACACAAGTAGAAATTACGGAGCAATTCCTTCATCCCAACTGTAACATTCGCCCGTCTCAGGATCGCAACAATGCCTCCCAACAAAACCTGCGTAACCATCCCCGGTCAGTAGCCTCGTCACTTGGTCGATTACCCAAGCCCTATGATGTCCTCCATCGATTTGGCTGTAGTTGAAGATCAGTTCCAGAGCTTTCTCAATCTTAACGGATGGCTCAGAAACAGAATGGAGCACGCATTGAGTACAGTATTCATGCTCCGTGTCTGATGGATGGGTGAGCTTACATACATCTGCGTGGATACAATCAGTCATAACTTACCCAAGGTCAGTTCGCCAAACCTATCCTTCATGGCGTCCTTACCTCTGTCCATCAGTTGCGCAAGGGCTAGATCAATCTTATCGACAGGATCTTTTTCCGTAGCCATCTTCATGAGATCTCCTCTGGCCTGCTGAAGATCTGAAAATGCTTGGGCGGCTCTCTTTATGCCTTCCTTACTCATGATTTGTCCTCAACGACCTCAACATTGAAACGCGATGATTGACCACAAAGATCTTCAACTTCATTCTTTTCGAGACGCTGGCCAATCTTATATCGAATTGAGTTGCACAATTTTTTGACGATATAACGATCATTGTCATGCTTGTCTTGAATCAGAATTATCTTCATCGCTTTCATCACAAACTCCTATCCCTCCCAAGTCTCAGGCCCTTCGCTCTCACATCGAAAAGCATAATCGACAGCCTTAGGATTACTATCGTCGTAATAACAAACAACCTCATAATAGTTACCGAAATCATGAGGAAAAGACTTAATGGCTAATCGCGCCCCTACAGGTTCATTCCCCATCTTTTCCCTGAGCAGTTCGATGTACCTTTTGCATTCCTTCTTTGATTCTTCATAGTAATTGTCAGAACCAACTTGAGCACAATCTTCAGCAGGAGGCGTCGATCCTATGTTCAAGTAATCTCTCATTGTTTTTTCCTTACATGCAAACGTACATTCCGTGTATAAATTAATCAACGTTCCTTAACGATCCTTGTCTTCATGCCTTTCAATCGACATGCTCTTGCGTAGTTCCGTGCTTTGTACAATCGGCTAAAGCTCAAAGGACGAGGCCATTCTCCTCCTACGCCAGATTCGGGAGTTATGTAGACCAAATATTTCATCCGTCTACTCCCGGACCATGGTATTCCTCATACAGGTCATAGAGTTCGCCGATTCTATGCATGGTCTCTGTTGTCTTATCTTGAAGGCGCTTGATCTCTCCCTCAATGACATCGGCGGGCGGCTCATTAACCACTTCATATTCCCAAGAAGTAAGACCATGGCGAGGATCTAATTCTTCATCATGATCCATAACATACTCGTAGAGTGGATTCATGAAAGAATCGCCATTGTCCTCAACATCATCTGGGATGGGCATGATCCTGTCTTCGGTTCCCCTGTCTTTATCAGGATTGCCGGGATCATGTAGGTCTTGAAAAAAAAGCTTGTAAACCACATACCTCATCTCAATACCTCATACTTCTCACGACCAATTGAAGCTACAGTAGAAACACGACCACATAGATCGCATACTCCTGTACCACAACCAGACCAGCGATCCATGCCTGCCGCCCCTAAGCACTTCAGACAGACTCGCTTCTTGCCGCGATTCTTTCGTTGTAATCTACTTCCCGTCATTGTAAAGATCCAACATCTCATCCAATACATGTTCCTTAGGCATATCCAACGCAATAGCCATAATAAATGAGACATCAAATGCATTCATTTTAATGTTACCAATTCTCCGAGCAGCATTCAATCTGCGAAACATTAATTGCCGATCTTTTTGCTGTTTATTCATCTTCTTTCTCCATTGCTATGACAAACGCTTCTGCTCTTTCCCTTGCCGATGCTAAAGGATGAATCATTTCGATGTAAAGAGATCCTCGCTTATAATTGTCACCATCAAGAGGTTTATTACTCAGACAATTTTCTGCTTCATGCATGGCGTTCAAATCATTCAAGTAATCGGGAACCACAAACATCTTGGGATTGTAAATATTCTCCCCAACCATGAAACCTCCATAATGATTACAGAACTCTATCTCCATCCGACCTTCAGGACTCCGGATCTTTTTCCAACCAGCATGCTCAGCCACTTTCTTAAGCTTGTCGGTTTCAGAGAGTTTGTTCCATTCTCGCTTGGTCATCAGATCTCTCCATCTTCCCAACGATTGTTCTCTTCATCCCAAGTTGCATAGTTCTCATTGTTATTCGTGTCAACAACCATGCAACAAAATTCCTTGTCGTAAACAGAATTTCCCGACGCTACGACCCTGAAAGTAGAACCATCCCTCCATTGGAAAACCTCAATCGTATCGCCTGCCTTAACTGCCGGAGCTTTCATACCAAGTCCTCTAATTGTCAAGCGCTCCTTCACCTTATGATGTAGGTCCAGAGAAAGTACATACGAAAATGATAAGTCCAAGGAAAAGAGCAATTATGCAAACAATTCCCCATATCAAACAAGGAATTGATCGTACTCTTCCCTCGTCATCTCTGTTTTACCAGACGACATATTACTCGAATTAAAGAAGGCTATATGGGTAAATAAATTAAACATGATTACCTCCTACTACCTCCCAGAAATGTTCGTCCGTCCTGTCCTTGGGTTCAATGTACGGTATCCCAAGCTCCTTAAAGATATCTGCCTCTAACCAAGATGCTATCAGATTGTCTCCTTTGAACAAACCATACTCGCTGAGCTTGTAACCCTTACGCTTGGCATGCGACCTCATGGCTTCATTGAAAGATCCGGATCCCGTAAAGTACAACAGCGCCGACCCATACTGATCGCGATCCATGAACCTGATGTTAATAGCAACGCCGTCCTTAACAGAATCCATTCGCGTCTTCCCTGCTGCATCAACAAAGTCCCAATCATAATTCAAGAACGCATGCTTGCCCTCTTCAACAACCTCAGGTACAGCGCAGAAAATGATGTCAATGTCCTTGCATGTCTTAAGCTCCCGACGAATACTTCCACAAACCTGAACAATGGCGCGAGGACATGCAACCTTAAGATGTAACTCAATGTCATTCGAGATCTCAAGTATCTCCTTTCGAGGGAGACGACGGTTATGAGTCTTCAAAGTCTTCCTGACATTACGCTCCAACCTATCGTCTACCAGCTTACCTCCTTCGATAAGCTTTAGAACCTCCTTGGGAGTTCGCACGCCATAGGTATTGTAAAGGAGTTGAGCTTTCTTCGGACCCACTGACTGAATCTTTAAAAGCTCAGAAAAGTCATTCGTAAAGGAGTCGAGCTTGTTAAGTCCTCCCGTAGCCAAGATCTCTTCAATCTTCTTCAGAGTCTTGTCACCAATTCCCTTGATCCCGGCCAACTGAGACGCCGACTTCAAAGCTCCATTAAGATTCTGAACCGCCTTGGCTGCGCGAATGTAAGCCGCCTTCTTGTAAACCACAGTAGGACCAGATTCCATGAGTTCTACTTTGGAGGCGAGTTCGAAAAGCTTGTCTGCAACCAATTGTTTTTTCGTAGGTTTCATTGTTTGAAGCTACTGTAACATAGTCACTCCCGAATGTCAAGAATCCATTCCCAAAAAGCGCCTCCCCTACCGAAGAGCCATCGCTGTCAGACCTGAAGATCCGGATCTGCGCCCCAAATATACATGGTACTTAGCACTCCAGAACAAGTTTATATTATATAATATATCCAAAGGATATATTATATAATATCCTGCCAGCATCATCCCACTGACACTTTCGAAAACATTAAGGAAAATCGAAAGTGGCCTCCCGTCGCCCCCCACATCTGGCCAAAATCCATAGCACTCCAGTATGACCCAAATAGAAAATGTACATGCTAGAGGACTAGATCTGCGTCGAGAGTGCTATAAATCTGGCTAGCCGACCCATACCTGCGCCCCCTGGGAGAGACTCATGTACGTCGTAACAGCACTTCATAGCACTGTAGATAGAAACAGGATGTTATGCGATCAGGACGATCAACTATCGACGACTATGACGACTTCTTCGGATGTTCCCTGGCTGCCACTTTAGATCTGTACTTGCTCTTGGGCTGTCCTTTAACCTTCTTCTTCGAACTCTTCTTCGGCTTTTCGACAGCATCTTCAACAACATCTTCTGGCTCAGCAGGCTTCTCTTGCCAATTGATTCTTACATACTTCTTCCATTCATGCTTCGGACAGAATCCCCATCCCTCCTTAACCAAATCGAAAGCCTCCTGATCCGGTACCCTCTTGATATCCCCTGTAGCTGGATTCTTAATACATTTCATTATCGTCTCCTAGGGAATCGACCCCATTTCTAACAGAACTAATACGGCGAAACCATACAACGATACGCACAACGATACGATCATTGCAATCTTATTCTGGCGCTTGATCTTTTTCAATTCCTCGGCAAACTTCTTCATATAACTGCCTCGTTGTTACTGCTGATATGTCATTCATCGTGTACCCAACAGCTTTAACTCCGAACTCAAGAGATTCCATGTCCTCAGCTTCAATCTCTAACCAAGTTCTACTATCCTCAAAATTTAGAAAGCGATCATACTCGTAACGCAACCCATCTCGAACCCATGACTCCCGCTCTTTCCAAAACTCCTCGATAGGTGTAAACCCCAATCCTTCGAATAAGCTAATGGCATCAGTCATTTTCTCAACGGTGCAATTATGTTCGTTCAGCATCTTCACTCCGTCAGGCAAAATGGGCTTCATGGATCGGGGGATGTCCTGCTTAACTGTAACCTCCACCTTTGAAGTATTATGGCGCTGATCCTTGAGTTCCCGGATCCGAACAAACTGCCCAGAATTTACATCGACGAAGATCTTGACGTACATGATTCCGTGGAAGACTTTTTCAGGGGGAAGCATGCCACAATTATGATAGTACCTCTTCAGCCAATTGACCGATGCCTCCTTCTTGACATCTAAGATTTTACATTCAAGCTCTCTCATAACTTAACCTGAGGAGATTCTAATCATGGCATGTCATGATACGTTGCGTTAATCGTGT
>Ga0180433_10010111_pt1 | contig 11416 bp, 12 predicted proteins | sample SS_ome_8_FD_132980 | JGI IMG/M metagenome (GOLD analysis project Ga0180433, IMG submission 132980) | Hypersaline lake sediment archaeal communities from the Salton Sea, California, USA - SS_1_D_1 metaG | ecosystem: Environmental > Aquatic > Non-marine Saline and Alkaline > Hypersaline >... | reverse complement strand
TCGCTCCTTATTATTTTGGTGATCTGACCATAGATTATAACAACAACATCTATGCATCAATTGATTACGGATTATCAAGTTTGCATGATATGACCCGCCCAAACATTAATGTGTATGATGGATCCAGGTGGAGAATCAATAATCCAACCGATAAAGATGGTGAATCCTTAGGATATGTAGGAAAAATTTCTTGTGATTTATGCATGAATCTCTGGGCAACATTAGAGGGGAGAGAGAATATCAGTCTTGCAGTATTCAACGGCCATAAATGGATATATAATAACCCTGATTTCCCCATCAACTGGATTTCTGAAATTGCAGTTGATGAATCCAACACAGTGTGGGCCGGAACAGGAGATGGTATATATTTAATTAAACAGTGAGAATTTATATTTCAAATCACTAAAATCATCATTTCAATAATGAAAGTTAATTTTTTGAAGAATTATAAATTTTTGTTGAATTTAAAAGGGATTATATCTATGAAGAAATTATTGATTATAATCACTTCATTAATTGTAACCATAAATCTAAACTGCCTAAGAAATAAAAACATAATCGATCCAAACAATCTTTCTGATAATTGTAATAAAGAAATTTCATATAATAAAATATTATACACTTCGAACGATAATATTTTCATTATGAATATGGATGGAACTAATAAACAAAATTTAACAAACAATATGGAAGGAAGGCAATGTGAACCACATGTTTCACTTAAAGATTCAAAGATAGTTTTTACTAATGTAATTTTAAATACAATTACTCGGGAACATCAATATACAACATATACTATGGATATAAATGGCCAAAATATGAAGAATCTGGCAAACAGTTCATTAAGACCGTTACATCCCAAACTTTCACCGGATGATTCCTATATAGTGTTTGTTGCTACTGGAAGAATAAATAATAAACTTATGATGGAGAATAGTGATATATATGTAATGAATAGTGATGGTACAAATTTGAAGAACTTAACCAATGATAGAAATAGAGATTGGTCTCCACAATTTACCCCGTGTGGATTGCAAATTATTTTCGGATCAGAGATGAATTATGTAAAAGATATTTATAGTATCTATCAGTTTAATACCTAAACAGTAAGATAATAAATATTATAATTATTTCGCATCATACAGAGAAGGTGGAATTTATTGTATAGGTTCTGGTCCGGTATTAACTAATGTTATTATTTATGATAACTCTGTTTCTTGGGGGAGAGGTGGAATGTCTTATCTTTGGGGATCCGAATCGATAATTGTAAATGTTACCATTACTTATAACTCAGTAAGATTTTGAGAGCGAATCAAATCATTCCGCCAGAATCATTTTCATTATTATATTGGAACGGGAATTCTTAGGGGCGCCTCAAAAACAAACGTTATGCATAAAAGTATTAGAAATAAGATTATGAAATTAAAATTTTTAAAAAACTATTTAGTCATTTTTTTATCAATATTCCAATTGAGTATTTCTGAAGCAAAATCATCAATAGAGGATATTTTCATTAAACCGGCTTTTGGATTAACTTATCCATATTCAAAAATTTTAAAATCCTACTATGATCGGAATCAAATATTTTCATATGGGATAGAAATAAATGTTCCTTTTAATCAGCAAAATCTTGCTATATATTTTATATATCAAAAACAATCATTTAAAATTAAAGATCCTTCACTTTTTGAAAATATTTCCGTTAACAACCATTGGTTTACCTTCGGTTTTCAAAAAAATTACAAGACAGATAATTTAAAAATTTATGGTCGTTTGGGGTTTACATACCATTATGACGATTTATCCCTTTCAAGTTCAGATGACCCAAGAATTGGCTTACAGCCATCTTTTGGTTTTTGTACAAAACTTGTAAAAAATGTCAACTATTTTGTAGAATTTGATTATGAATTTGAAAAATTATCGGTTCCATCATATTTAAGTGTAAATTATTCACGACATCAAACGTATCTTTCTGGTAAAAAATTTCAAACTAGCGGTTTACAGATAAAAACAGGAATAGCTTTCAGTTTATTAGGCTTAATTAATAATTCAACTAAAAGATAAGGACCTAATTAGTCTTATCTTATTTGGGTATGTAGTTAAAAAAAAGTGTAAAATTAATGTATTTAATGATAATTTTTTTTAATAACGTAAGTTTGTTGGTATTGAATAATGACAATTTACCCAAAAAGCTAAATATTTAAATTTACAAAGTTTTAAGATCTTAGAGGTTTCCAAAACCTCTGAGGTCTTTATTGTTTTGGTACTATGATCGTCCTGGGGCTGTGCCCCAGGACGTATAAAAGTGGGGGCTCTGCCCCCGCATAATAATCGAACCATGATAGAATCCTGATGTAATTATTATTTCTGTGACATTTTTGTATACAGAAAAAGCTACAATGCCTAAGAAGCTAAGTGAATAAAAAACCTCCCGAAGGTTTCGAACCTTCGGGAGGTTATACTTTATAACCTAAAAAACCTTCCAGGTTTCAAAAACCTGGAAGGTTTTTCCTTCTCTAGTCGGGGCGGTGAGATTTGAACTCACGACTTCCTGCTCCCAAAGCAGGCGCGCTGACCGGGCTGCGCCACGCCCCGAACAAACCAGAACTATAATGTAACATTTTACATTAAAAATACAAATTATTTTTTAAAAAATACCCTCTTCCTTTTCTTTTAATATTTTTGCCATTTTTTTAAATGCAATACCACGGTGACTGATTCTGTTTTTTTCAACCAGTTTCATTTCTGCCAGTGTCTTCTCTTTATCCGGAACATAAAACAAAGGATCATATCCGAATCCATTCTTCCCCTTCAATTCTGTATATATAATTCCCGGACATATACCTTCAGTACTAAATCTAACTTTATCAGATTTAAAAACAACGATGGTTCGAAAACGGGCTTCCCTTTCCTCCCAGGGGACATTTTTCAAAAGAGTAAGTAACTTCCTATTATTATCCTCATAACGTACATTTTCACCGGCAAACCTGCTTGACCTTACTCCGGGCCTGCCTTCTAAATAATCAACTTCCAGCCCGGTATCATCTGCAAGTGCTGGTAATCCGGTCTTCTGAAACACAATCTCCGCTTTCTTGGTGGCATTTTCCAACAAGGTATCACCGTCTTCTATTATTTCCGGCACTGTATCAAATGTATCAAGGGAAATTAATTCAAACAAATCATGGTTAAATATTTCTTTTATCTCTTTTAATTTATCCTGGTTCCTGGTTGCCAGAATAATTTTTTGTCTTTCCATATGTTGATATATATGATAATATTATATTATTTCATGATTTCATCTTTATTGCATTTACACATTTCAACTAATTTTGTATTAAATTTCCATGAATTAGTTTTTTCAGAAAATACAGATTTAACCAACTTGATTTCTTTTAATACTTCACCGCATTTGGAACAATGATGGATATTGTCTGCTTTGTTTTTAGCCAATTTATCAGCAAAAGTCTTGGTTTTAGCCATTCTTAATTAACCTCCATTAAAATATATCTTTGTTTATTCTTTTAAACGTTGCAACTAACAACAAACTCAAATTCATTAATACTTCTTTAGCATTTTCACTGTATTGATTTACAGCTCTGCTCTCCAGAGTAATACAGCCCCAGGCTTCGTCAATATTACTTAAGGGAATTATCAAAAAGGACCGGAGTCCGTGTTTTTTATCTTCATTTACTGAATAACGAGGCTGATTATAATCTCCTTTATTAATATCCTGTATCCTCAAAGGACAATTTCTTCTCATTACCCATCCTGCTAATCCGTCGCTCAGAGAAAATCGGAAATTACTGCCAACATCATCAATCTGACCATACACATACTTAACAATACCTTCGTCCCCTTCTTTTATACAAAAAGCAAACCTGTCAAAAAGAAACATTCGTTTTATTTCCTGTATAAAAACGTTTATAATAGATTCCTCAGTTTGCATTTTAAGTAGTTTCTTTTCCAGGGAAAGATGTATATCATAAACTTGCTGCTGCATTTCCCATCTTAAGCCTCGGTGATAATTAACCATAACCTGAGTAAGCAGCTTCTCTCTCTGCTTCATTAAAGCTATATCATCTTCTCTAAAATCATTCATTGTACAACTTCCCATTGCTAATACCCCGACCATCTCCTCCTGATACATCATAGGAACACCCAAAAATGAACGAATTTCAACTTGAGGCATCCCCCCCATTGTGATTCCTATAGGCAAATTTGATTCTAAAACTGAGTTGGCCCTGCTTAATACATCATATACCAAATTATCATGAGTTATCATTAAACGAGAATCTATTAGTTGATCTCCAGCTATACCTACCTGAAATTCCAATCCCTCCTTCCCTTTTTGTAAATAAAGTGCCACACAATTAATACCGCTTGCGTTCTTTATTAACCTTACATAATCAGATGAAAAACTACGAAAAGCTTTTCCAAAACCGGTAAAATCTTCTTCTAACGAAATTCGATCATCTATGTTATTAATACTTAACTCTGTATCAATCTCTCCACTCTTTTGAGAAATAAAATCCCGGTTTCCATAACCGGAAAAAATTAATGAATAAAAATAATAAATTAAACCGACAAAAATAATTCCTTTGATAAATAAACCTATCCAGTTCAAGTTGGAAACCGGTACAAAAAACCCTAAAGATATTAGAATAAAAATAATTAAAAACTGGGCTAATTGTTGGTTTTTGTTACTGATTCTCACATATAATCCATACTATTAATATTTGATATCCATAATTTAAGGAAAAATGAAAGAAAATCAAATTAAATTACAAAAAAAATATAACAATTAAAAATAAAAAATTATTCTTGATGGTTATGGATTATAAGAGGATCACCAATTTTAACCTTTTTGGTGATTGTTTGATCTTTCCTTGAAATTTTGAACGTAACATTGGTATTCGGTTTATACAGAGTTATTTTTCGTGCAATATCTTTAGTTGAATAAACAGTAGAATCCTGGAATGTTATAATAACATCTCCTTCTTTCAGACCGGCATTGTCTGCTGGACTTCCCTTTATTACCCGAATAACTTTAACAATATTTTCATTTTCTTTAGGTTCATCAACAACTGTAAGGCCAATCCACCCTCTGTTCGGTTTAATGAATCTTCTGATCGTTTGAAAAACAATATCAATTGGCATAAATACTCCCAGATTCTCTGATTCCTTATTCGCCGAATACATATTAAAACGACCAGTAATTAAACCAATTACCTTACCTTCTGTATTAATAACGGGACTGCCTGTATTTCCGGGAGCTAAAAATATACTTAACTTTTTTAATCCATTAGAAAGATCACCTATATATTCACCTAACATAACTGAAGGGAATATACCAAATGAATTACCCAGAACTGCTACTTTGGAATTGGATTCTGATTTTATATTTTTATAAAATACAGGTTTAATATCTATTGGTAAATTGGTACCCAACAGTACAACACCCAGATTTTCATAAATAATCCAGGCTAATCCCTGCTTTTTATCACAATTAACAACTATGATACTATCACTGTCTAATATTACACTTTTTCTGGTAACAATTAAACCGTTTCTGTTTAATATTAATCCTGTTCCTATTCTGCATAATTTAGAATCAACTTTTTTCGAATAAGACTCAATACTGACAACATATTTTTGTGTTTCATGAATTCCTTTGGCAAAACTATGATCATATCTCTCAGATATGGATTGAGCATAACAGGAACCTGATGTAACTATCAGGACAATAAATACAATAAAAATTTTTCTTTTCTTTAATTCAACCATAATTTATTTAAAAATTTACAGGGGTTACATGAGTTGTTATAATATTATTTCTTTGATTGTATAATGAATCATTCTTTATAATTAAAGAATCAACAGTATTTTCTTTGAAATCATCTCTGGATAATGATACACTATTTGGATATTTATCTATGACATACTGAATACGACCATCAAATTGATTATCACTTTGCTCACTGACTGTAAACTGATTTCCCTCATCTTTCCGGATCAGGTTAAAAGGATTAATTATGAGAACAGATATAATAATCACCACTGACGCAAAAGCAATCTTAACAGCCCGGTGAGGAATAAAAAAAGGTTTAAACAATTTATTTCTTTCCCTGTTCGCCTCTCTTCTGATACGGGCTCGCAATAAGATATTAAAATCTTTGGAAGTTTTCACTCTGGGGAGCTGAGAGAGCATCTTTTTTAATTTTATTGATCTTTCAAGATATTTTTTACAATCAATACAATTATCAATATGTTCTCTAAGCTTTTTTTCCTCAGAATGATCAATTTCATTGTCTAATAGTTTATTTATAAGCTTTCTAAACTCATAACAATCAGGCATAGGCCCTCCGTTACTACTCTTCAATGAGATGTTTTAATTCTTTTTGTAATTTCTGCCGACCACGGTTTATTCTCGATTTTACTGTTCCTATTGGTATGTTCAGTATATCGCAGATTTCTTCATAAGAACATTGCTCAATATCTCTCAGAATAATTACTTCCCTGAATTTTAAAGGAAGTTCTTCTATCTTATCTCTGATAATTTTTTCTCTTATATTACTGCTTACTTTTTTTTCAGGTGATAAGGTCAGGTCAGGAATATCATAATCTTTATCTTCAACACCCATTTTGCTTATGGATAATAATGATTTTCTCTTTCTTTTTCTCAGCTCTGTTTTTGCTAAATTTGCAGCAATAGTATAAAACCAGGTTGAAAATTTCGCAATCTTTTTATACGAATGTCTGTTTCTATATAATCTCAAAAATGTTTCCTGAACAACATCTTCTGCTTCAACTCTGTTTTTTAAAAAATTATAAACAAAATTCATCAATCGATCTTTATATCTGTACACTAACTGTTCAAAAGCATAAATATCGCCTTCTTGGAATCTCTCAATAAGCTCCTCATCACTCGGGTTAGTATTATTTTCCTTGTTGTTTTTGTTCATATTATCTAACACTTCATTTTTATAAAAGTTCCAGAAAAATAAAAAAAATCAGGTAAATAAATTATTTATAAAATATTTCTCCGGATCCGATTCTGGTTAAATCATGTATTATTAATGTTAAGACCATTTTCGGCTTAATATAGCCGGTCTTTAAACTCTGATCAGCAAATTGTAATGCTTGTAAACTTAGTTTTAATTCAGATAATGAAAAATTTTTTGCTTGTTTTATATATAAATTCAAAAAAAAATTTTTCATGTGCATTACTTTGTTTATAGAGTATTTATTCATTCCCTTATCAAGCATTATTCTTATTTTCATCAACAGGATAACTCTTCCGGTTAATTCCATTAATAAAAAGGCTGGTGATACACCCTCTTCCATAAAGTAATGCAAAATCTTATATGCTGAAATATAATCTTTATCACCAACAGCATCATTCAGATTCCATACATTAAAGTCTCTATAAAATCCAACTATCTGATATACTGTTTCTTCATCTACTAATTCTTTTTCTTCTGTATAGGTTATAATTTTTTTTATTTCATTGTCTAAGCTCCTCAAAGAAGTACCAACAAGCTGGACAATTATTGCAGCAGCTGATTTGGGAATTTTTATATTTTGCTTACGAAAACGTTTAATAATCCAGCTTACAGCAGTGTCTTCATAAATAGATTTACATTCTACCCAGGTACTTTTTTTTACCAGCTTAGAATAAAATTTTTTTCTTCTGTCAACTCTGTTCGCAGTTAATACAAGAACTGTGGACAGAACAGGAGAATCCAGATATTTCTCCAGAATTCTTTTATCAGAAATTGATAATTTTTGAACTGATTTTATTATTACTAAACGATAATCTGTCATCATAGGTAATGAAGTGATGAGGTTTAAAATATCATTACCGTCAACTTCATCAGCATACAGAAAATCATAATTAAAATCTTTCGTTTTTTCATCCACTACCTTTTCTTTTATTGATTTAATCAGATTATCTATTAAATAATCCTCATCTCCATAAAAAAAGTAAACCGGATCAATTTTATTATCTTTAATATTATATTTTATTGTTTTGAATTCCATATCATAATATTCTAAAATATAATGAATGACACAATAGATAAAATAAGAGTATATACTGAAAAAATCCAGAATTTTCCTTTATTTATTATAAAAATCAAAATTTTTAAGAATACATAACTAAAAATAACACAGACGATAAAAGAAATGAACAATAATAATATATTTTCTCTAATAAAGTAAATATTACTTACATCAGATAACTTAAACACTAAAGCGCCCAGTATTGCAGGTATTGCCAGAAAAAAGGAATAGTAGGCAGCTTCTCTACGTTTAATTTTTAATAACAACAATGATGATATTGTTGCTCCGGATCTGGAAACACCGGGTAATATTGCTAATCCCTGAAATATTCCTGCAATTATAGCAACTAAATAATTTTTATCACTGATATCTGATCTTTCTGCCTTTTTTATAAAAAAGGTTGAAAAAAGTATTACACTGGTCAGTAAAAATGTATATCCCAGAATAGACGGCATTTTGAATTGTGATTCAATAAAATCCTTAAAGATAGCATACATAAAAAAAGTAACAGCAGTTGATACAAGAATATAAATAATAAATGTAAGGTTTCTTTTTTCTTTCTTTTTCATAGATAATTCAATAATACTATTCTTCAGTGTATTCTTAATACGTTGAGAATAGAATACAATAATGGCGCAAAGGCTGGCAACATGTACTATAATATCAAATATTAAAGGGATATCCGTAATATCAAATATCCCTTTTAAAAACAATAAATGTCCTGAAGATGATATGGGCAAAAATTCTGTAGCTGCCTGAATAAATGACAGCAAGATATAATAAAAATAATCCAAATAAATAGTACTCCTTTGTAATTTTAATGCCTGTACATTTAAATGAATAAGGTATCCAACCCCTTAAAATTTAACTAAATATATTCATTGTGAAAAATAAAAGCAAGAAATTATTGAACAATAATTTATTAATAGGGTAATTAACACATATTTGCGTAATATAATATATAATTCAATTGAAAAAAATATGATTGATATGAACTATTGGATGGTAATGAAACGGAATTAAGTATAAGAAGTTTTAAGGGAAGTATTGGTTTGAGAAAGTACTTTTTAAAAACATTAAAAAAAAATTTTCATTTCGGAGAATACAGTCTCATCCTATCCCCTATTATCTTGATCCCTTCCTCTATTTCATCTTTATTAACATACGCATATCGTAAACGCATCTGATTTTCTCCTCCGGAGTCGAGATAAAACAATCTTCCCAAACTGAATGCAACTCCCTGTTTCAGGCAGTCTTTCCAGACTGCAGGTAAATCAATATATTCTGGTACAGTTACCCATAAATAAACACCACCATGTGGTTTAATATAAGTTGTTTCAGGCGGAAACCAGTCTTGAATAGCTTTCATCATAATATTTCGACGTTCTGTAAGCTGACGTTTTAAATATCGTATATAAGTTGCCATATACCCCCGTTTATGAAACTCCGTAACTATGGATTGAAGAAATGGTGTAGTGCATAGATCATTGAATCTCTTGACCTCAGCTAAAAGATTAATAACCTCTTTCGATGCCGCAATCCATCCCAGCCGCATACCCGGAATCAACGTTTTAGAAAAAGTTCCGATATAAATAACCTGACCGGATATATCCAGGGATTTCAGCAAAGGTAATTCCGGTCCGGAAATCTGAAGATCACTGCCGTAATCATCCTCTACTATAGGTATCTGATACTGTTCAGCAAGAGCTACAATTTTTTCCCGCCGATCTATTCGCATGCTGGTACCAGTGGGATTGTGATAGGTGGGATTTGTAAATATAAATTTTGGTCGGTATTTGATGAGCACATCTTCCAGCAAATGAACTTTCATGCCCCATTCATCCACCGGAATCCCAATAATTTTTGCCTGCAAAAACTGAAATACTGTTAATGCGCCTGTATAAGTCGGATTTTCAATAACCACTGATTCACCAGGTTCAATAAGAAGTCGTCCAATTAAATCAATAGCCTGCTGGGCACCATTAGTGATCATAATTTCATCCGCTTCCACCTGAATACCCTTTTGATGAAGATGGTGTGACACAATAGTTCGTAATTCAAGATTACCAATAGAGCGGGTATACTCAAAAAGCCATTTCCGGTTACGAATCACACTGTTTATTGCTGTTTGTATTTTTTTTATAGGAAAATCCTGTGAACCTTTTTGGCTCCATACAAAAGAAATCCTGACCGGGTTAGATTCACTCTGGTACAAAGTAAGCAGTTTTCCGGATATACGCTTACGAAGTTTTTCTGAAAGATGGCCGGACCAGTCAAACATATTATAAAAAGCAATTTCCTCTTCTTTATCCATATTTTCCGGTTCAATAACAAAAGTACCTCTCCCCACATGGGAATAAGCATACCCTTCGTCTTCCAGGGCTTTATAAGCCATGATCACCGTATTCCGGTGAATGTCCAGATCCTCAGCCAGTTTTCGGGTAGTAGGGAGACGATCACCGTTTCGGTATTGTCCATGAGTGATCAGCGTTTTGATGGATTCTTTCAGCTGAACATACAGAGGAGTAACATTTGATTTATTGATATGGATATCCATAATATACCATACTTACATACTAGACCAATACTAAACGAAAAAAACAGACCAATAATTAACGATAATATCCTTGAGGAGCACCAATAATTCTATAAAATAATAGACCAATTACAAAAACTTTATAAATTTCGTAACATATTTTTGTTATTTTCGTCCAATATAATAAATTTAGACCAAGTAAACAAGGAAAAAACGAAATAATTATAACCAATCTAAAATCCCGTTCAATTGTATATGGGGTATAAGTTAATTAGTTAAGGTATTATTATGAAGAAACATTTTTCACCAATCATACTTTTCTTTATTATCTCATTTATTCTCCAATGTAGTCAAAAGAAAAATCCACTTATAAATGAAGATATTAGTGTTCCAGGAGTATATGCAGTAAAAATCAAAAATTATACCCATACTATGTGGATCGGTACAAATTCAGATACTTTGGCCCAAATTATGGAAAATCTGGTTGGTACTGATTATAAGCGATGGATCGGAGGAAAGGTAGTACCAGATCAGGAGATGCCCCACGGATTTTATTTTGACCCCAATACCATTGTCATTGCAGAATTTACAGTAGAGGGTATGCAGACCACTATTGCCCAGATTGCTGATGATCCTCAGTATTTTGCTGACCATGGATGGAGTAACGGACTGGCAGAACATGCCTGGTATGTACTCGGTTTGTTTTTAGATTATAAAAATCAAAAGTAACATCATTTAATCGGGGAATATAACCATGAAAAAACCAAAAGAAAGAAAAGGATTTTTCAAAAAAACCTGGGTCCGCATACTATGTTTAAT
>Ga0180433_10010110_pt1 | contig 11419 bp, 8 predicted proteins | sample SS_ome_8_FD_132980 | JGI IMG/M metagenome (GOLD analysis project Ga0180433, IMG submission 132980) | Hypersaline lake sediment archaeal communities from the Salton Sea, California, USA - SS_1_D_1 metaG | ecosystem: Environmental > Aquatic > Non-marine Saline and Alkaline > Hypersaline > Sediment... | reverse complement strand
GAACAGTTTATTCCTCACAATGTGCCCATGACCATAACAGGGGCTGCCATTCTCTGGTTCGGATGGTTTGGCTTCAATGCGGGTAGTGCCCTTGGAAGCAACGGCTTGGCAGCAGGCGCCTTCGTGACCACCCACGTCGCTTCTGCGGCAGCTGCGTTGACCTGGATGTTTGCGGAATGGCTACACCGGGAAAGACCCACTACCCTTGGGGCAGCAAGTGGCGCCGTAGCCGGTCTCGTGGCCATCACTCCAGCAGCAGGATTCGTCGGCCCGGTCTCCGCCCTGATGATTGGCGGCTTGGCGGGCGTCATCTGTTATATGGGTGTTTTAGCCAAGTCAAAACTGGGGTATGATGATTCTCTTGACGTGGTGGGAATCCACGGACTGGGAGGAACCTGGGGGGCTCTAGCTACAGGGCTGTTTGCCAGCAAAGTGGTGAATCCAGATGGCGCCAATGGACTCTTTTTCGGAAATCCTGGGCAGCTTTGGATCCAGTTTGTATCGGTTCTTGTGACGTGTGTTTTCGCTTTTTTCATGACATTCGTCATCCTCAAAATCCTCGATTCGACTATGGGTTTGAGGGTTTCCGAAGAAGAAGAAGTCAGAGGCTTAGATATCACCCAGCATAGTGAGACGGCGTATAGCTTGTAAGTTGACATCTCCGTAGAACAAAGTTCATCAGGGGCACAACACAATGCTGCAGATGGATTTACTATCAAATTTCGGAGGATAAAAATGAAGAAAATCGAAGCCATCATCAAACCCTTCAAGGTGGATGACGTGAAAGAAGGCCTCACAGAGTTAGGCGTTCAGGGGATGACCGTCTCCGAGGTTAAGGGGTTCGGTCGCCAAAGGGGCCACACGGAGATCTATCGCGGGGCAGAGTACAGGGTAGATTTCGTACCCAAAGTGAAACTGGAAGTTGTCGTCGACTCAGACCTGGCGCCCAAAGTGGTGCAGGTGATCGCCGAGAAGGCCAAGACCGGAGCCCTAGGAGATGGTAAGATCTTTGTCTCCTCGCTGGAAGAAGTCATCCGCATCAGGACCGGCGAAAAGGGGAAAAAAGCCATATAGGAAGGCCCATGAGCCAACCCCAATCTCCAACAAGTCTCTTGCAAGAGCAGAGGCAACAGTTACTCGTCCGTTTCATCAAAGGGGACGAACCCCATTTCTTAGAGCGGCACACGGAGATCTTGGACGATTATTTTCGTGAAAGCTTTGCCGGTAGCGCCATCGGGCCTCAGATGCGGGTGGAGAAGAATCCCTATGCGATCATCGCATTGGGCGGCTACGGCAGGAAAGAGCAGTGTCTCCACTCGGACGTGGATGTGCTCCTCCTTTTTAAAAAGAAGGTTCCAGATGAGGCCAAGGATTTGGTTCAGGAAGTTTTCTATCCCCTGTGGGACATCGGTCTGGACGTGGCCCACGCGACCCGTTCCTTAAAAGAATCTGCCACGTTGGCCTCCCAGGACTTTGAGGTGTTGACTTCCTTGCTGGATGCGAGGTTCCTTTGTGGCATCTCTGCCCTCTATTCTGACCTTATGGAAAGGTTGCGCGAGAAGGTGCTCCGCAGGCACGGCCGTGCCTATGTGGCTTGGCTTGCAGACAGGAATCGTGAGCGCCACACCCGCTATGGGGACTCTACTTATCTCCTGGAACCAAATCTCAAGGAAGGGCTGGGCGGCCTGAGAGATTACCATGCCATGCTTTGGATGGGACGCGCCGCCTATCGCATTGCTGAGCCCAGGGATCTAGAGTTTTTCGGGCACCTAACCCACGATGAATTCGGGTCCTTATGCGAGGCGCTGTCGTTTATCAAAACGGTAAGAAACTGGTTGCACCATCTAAGCGGACGTAAGTGTGACCAACTCTACTTTGAATATCAAGTGAGACTCGCGAAAGACCTGGGATACAGGCAGAAAAATGGCCAGCAGGCTGTTGAGGGATTTCTCGGTGTGTTGCACGGACAGATGGAGTTCTTGAAACGGCAGCACCTGATGTTTCTCAGGAGAGTCGTCAATGCCAAAAAGCCTGGAAGAAAAAGGACACCAGGGCGGTCGGTGGCAGCGGGTATCGAGACCGTTCACCACGCCTTGGACTTTGAGTCTCCTGAAGCCATTGTCAAGAATCCCCTTCTCTTAATCAAAATATTCGAAAAAAGTGCCGTTCTTGGACAGCCTTTGGCCGCGGGAGCAAGCCGTCTTGTCAAAGAGTTCCTTTACCTGGTGGACGAGGGATTTCAGAGGTCCCCCTCGGTCATCAAATCCTTGAACCGGATTCTTTCCGCGTCTCCTCATACCTTTAATGTGCTAAATGAGATGTTGACAACAGGCCTCATGACTGCCCTGATTCCCGAGATGAAGGGGATCGTCAACCGGATTCAATACGACGAGTATCACCTTTTCCCTGTGGATAAGCATTCACTAGCCACCGTGCAAACCCTGAAAGCATTGCGCGATGCCGGGCCGGACAGCCCAGACGCCTTCTACGGGGAACTCTTCAGAGAAATACGCCACCCAGAGCTCTTGCTGTGGGCTGGTCTTTTTCACGACGTAGGCAAAGGGGAACACACCCAAGATGACCACGCAAGACAAGGCGCGCAAATTGTAAGGCGTGTGTTTAAGAGGATGGGCTTTCCTGAAAAAGACATTGAAACCATATCCTTTCTGGTTCGGGAGCATCTTTTCCTCATACACACGGCCACCCGAAGAGACATCAGTGACGAGAAGATTGTCGTTCAATGTGCCAGAGATATCGCTGATATCGAGCGCTTGAAAATGCTCTATTTGCTTACGGTAGCCGACTCAAAGGCCACAGGGCCCAAGGCGTGGAACGATTGGAAAGCAACACTTCTCAAAGAAGTCTTCTTTAAGACCCACCATATCTTGCAAGAAGGCGTACTGGCCACTCGATCCGCTGCAGACGTGGTAGAAAAAAAGAGGAAAGAGGTTTTCCAGCGCGGGGTTTCCATGCCCGAGAGCGCATTGAAGACCCTCTTCGAGCACATGTCCACACGCTATCTGCTGCACACCCCATCGGAGGCGATCGTTCGGCATGTGGAACTCTATGAAAGGCTTGGTCTAGGCCCATTCGTCATCGATGTTCAGAGGGGTCAGCAGAAAAACTACAGGACCGCCATAGTCTGTGCCAGGGATTTTCCCGGGCTCTTTTCATCCATTGCAGGTGTTTTTACCCTGAACAATCTGGATATCTTGAGCGCTCAAATCAATACATGGCGGAATCACATCGCCCTGGACATCTTCAGGGTCAAGGCCCCACCCGATACACTCTTTGAAGCAAACGTATGGAACCAGGTGAATAAAGATTTGAGGGCCGCCCTAGAAGGAGGACTCAACCTTTCAACTGAACTTGACCAGAAGGTGAGGGCCTATCAGTCCCAGCGCAGGAAGCTACCGCGGCAACCAGACAAGATCGTCGTGGATAATGAGAGTTCTGACTTTTTTACAATCATAGAAATCTACACACACGACTTTCCAGGGCTCCTTTACAGGATTACCAATACCCTGTTCCATTGCAGATTGGATGTCTGGGTTGCCAAGATTGCCACCAAAGCTGATCAGGTGGTTGACGTCTTCTATGTGCGAGATTTTGATGGCCAAAAGGTGGACAGTCCAGAGGAAGTGACAGCCGTCAAAGAGGCGATTAGGCACATGTTGGCCAACGGTTCTCCTGAAGGCCCTAGGTCGGTATGATATGTGTGGCATTGCCGGCATCATTGACTTCACCTCGCGGACACCTGACGAGAGCGTTCTTCGCTGCATGCTCGGGCTGCTGCACCACCGAGGACCGGATGCATGCGGCATTTATAGGGATGATGTTGCTGGGTTGGCCCATGCCCGGCTAAGCATTATCGATCTTGCTGGCGGAGATCAACCCATCCATAATGAGGACCAGTCTATTTGGATCGTTTTCAACGGAGAGATCTTCAATTACCCGGAGCTCCGACAGACTTTAATATCCCGAGGGCACCAGTTTTACACAAGATCCGACACGGAGGTTTTGGTCCACCTGTACGAAGACCACGGTCCGGATTTCCTCCATCAACTCAACGGGCAGTTCGCGATCGGCTTGTGGGATCTTCGTCAAAAACGGCTTCTGCTCGCCCGTGACCGTCTAGGGATCCGCCCCCTCTTCTATGTTGAAAAGGCCGGTCGCCTGGTCTTTGGCTCCGAGATCAAGGCCCTCTTTGCAGACAGCAGCATCACACGGGCTCTCAGCGCTCAAGCCCTATCAGACGTCTTTACCTGCTGGGCTCCCTTCGGCGCCCTCACGCCGTTTCAAGGCGTTTGTCAGCTCTTGCCTGGTCACTATGCCTTGTTCTCCCGTGAGGGGATGGGAACCTGTTCCTATTGGCAACCGTCCTTTGCTACCCCACCCAATGGCAACCGTTCGTTGGCCGAATGGACCGAAGCGTTGAGTGAACTTCTCTATGATGCTGCGCGCATCCGACTGCGAGCAGACGTCCCTGTGGGGGCCTACTTAAGCGGTGGTCTGGATAGCACCTATATCAGCTCCCTTGTGAAGCGATCATTCAATAATCGTCTTTGCACTTTTTCCGTGGGGTTTACCGATGACCGTTTTGATGAAACGCCGTTCCAGGAAAAGGCGGTTCAAGCCCTGGAGACTGACCATCGGACTGTGCGTTGTACGGAAAAAGATATTGGTGAGCTTTTTCCTCAGGTGATCTGGCATGCCGAGGCCCCGATCCTTCGTACCGCCCCGGCCCCACTTTTTAAACTCTCCCAGCTTGTTCGGCAAAACGAATTTAAGGTCGTCCTTACGGGCGAAGGGGCTGATGAGGTGTTTGCAGGCTACAACATCTTCAAGGAGGACCGAGTCCGCCGGTTCTGGGCTCGCCAGCCCAACTCAAAGGTCCGTCCCATGCTTCTCCAGAGGCTATATCCGTACATCTTCTCTCAAGGCAACGGCAGGGCTAGAGCCTTCCTAGAAAGCTTTTTCCGAAAAAGCCTCACCCAAGTGGACTCGCCGGCTTACTCCCACCTGATTAGATGGGAGAACACTGGCCTCCTCCAGACATTTTTCTCAGATGAATTACGAGGCAGGATCAGAAAGGAACAAGCTTTTATGGAGCGCTTCATCTCAAGTCTGCCTGACGATTTCATGCGGTGGGATCCCCTTTCCAGGGCCCAGTATACAGAGATGACGATATTCCTTTCTAACTACTTACTCTCTTCCCAGGGAGACCGGATGGCCATGGGTCACTCTGTGGAGGGCCGTTTTCCATTCCTGGATCATCGCGTGGTGGAATTCGCCAGCAGGGTGCCTACAAGCTACCGTTTGAATGGGCTGGAAGAGAAGTTCATCCTGAAGCAGGCAGCCCGCGATCTCATCCCTATGGAGCTGTGCCAGAGGCCAAAGCAGCCCTATCGGGCTCCCATTAGCAGGTGCTTTTTGTGCGATGATCCCCCAGACTTTGTGGGTGAATTGCTGTCCGAGGAGGCGATTCAACGTGCGGGATACTTTCATTCGAAAAAGGTGGAACGACTCCTTGCGAAGTGTGAAAAACAGGAAGGACATCTTGTAAGCGAGCGGGAAAACATGGCGCTGGTGGGAATTCTTTCCACCCAGATTCTGGATCATCAGTTTGTCCGTCATTTCCCTCCATATCCCCTCCACGAGCCAGAGCACGTGCGCGTATTTAAGCATACTCACAGCCATACTCACACCTGAGTCATTGCATCGTACCATCAATACACCTCAAGTTTGAAGATTTCCGTGCCAAGAAGCGCACAAGCGAGGACGCTGCCTGTCCCCAGCCAGCGTGCTGCAAGGTCTTTCAATTTGAGGCCCGTTGCCTTGCCTTTTAGCGCAGACTTGTTGGGGTTTATAGAACTATTACAAAAAACTACAATATTGTAGCAAGTAATTATTGCTAATACAGAATTGTAGCAATCTCGACATTTATTTAAAGGAAAAAGCTGGTTCATTTTATCAACGATTATTATTAATAACAAATAGTTAGAACAATATTTTCGGTGTATCCGCACGTTGGCACGAGAGTTGATATTGTTCTCGGCAAGACTCATCAAACGCACGAAAGGAGGGAAGCAATGAAAAGAGTAGAGGCTATCATCAAGCCCTTCAAACTCGAACAACTCAAAGAAGGTCTATCGGCACTGGGCATTCAGGGGATGACGGTGAGCGAGGCCAAGGGGTTTGGACGACAGCGAGGGCATTCGGAGATTTACCGCGGTGCGGAATACACCGTCGATTTTGTGCCCAAGGTCAAGGTGGAAATCGTGGTGGACGACGCCCTGTTGGACAAGGTCGTGGCGGTGATCATGGTAGAAGCCAAGACCGGCAAGATCGGCGACGGCAAGGTCTTTGTTCTCCCGGTGGAGGAGGCTTACCGCATCCGCACTGGGGAGCAGGGCAATCATGCCATCTGACAAGAGATGCCGGACCGACCATGAGACGAAGACAACCATACTGAAAAAAAGGCGTGAGAACAAAAGGAGGAAAGAAAATGAATCGGTTAAAGAAAAAACTGACTTTCTTGGCAGCCTGCCTGCTTATTGTCGCCCCCATGGTGGCATTGGGTGCAGAGGAGACGCCCACGGTCAGTGGGAATGCAGAGGCCATCAAGACGGTACAAGCCCATGCAGACTATCTCTGGACCCTCATTGCCGCCGCCCTGGTTTTCTTCATGCAGGCGGGTTTTGCCATGGTGGAGGCAGGCTTTACGAGGGCCAAGAATGCAGTCAACATACTGATGAAGAACCTCATGGACTTTTCCATGGGTTCCATCGCCTTTTGGGCCCTTGGATTCGGCCTCATGTTCGGGGTCACGAGCACAGGCTGGTTCGGGACCTCGGGTTTTTTCTTGAGCGATTTCGGGCCGGGCAAGGATCCGTGGGTCCTGGCCTTTTGGATGTTTCAGGCGGTTTTCGCCGCAACGGCAGCGACCATCGTCTCTGGTGCTATGGCCGAACGGACCAAGTTTACCGGTTATCTGGCATACAGCGCCATACTGACCGCCTTTATCTACCCCATCTTTGGGAGCTGGGCCTGGGGCGGCCTTTATAACGGCGGCGGCTGGCTGGAAGGCTTAGGGTTTATTGATTTTGCAGGCTCCACAGTGGTTCATTCTGTAGGGGGGTGGGTGGCCCTGGCAGGGGCTATCGTCCTCGGTCCACGCCTTGGCAAATACACCAAGGATGGCAAACTCAAAGCCATTCCGGGGCATAACCTTCCTTTGGCCGCTTTAGGGGTCTTTATCCTGTGGCTAGGATGGTTCGGGTTCAATCCCGGTTCTACCACCGCAGCTAACAAAGACATCGCCATGATCTTTGTCAATACGAATCTTGCCGCAGCAGCAGGGGCTATTCTGGCCATGGCGACGGCCTGGCTTCGGTTGGGCAAACCGGATGCAGGCATGAGCCTGAACGGGGCCCTGGCAGGTTTGGTGGCCATCACTAGCCCATGCGCTACGGTGACGCCGCTGAGCGCCGTCATCATCGGGGCCGTCGCTGGTGTCATCGTCGTCTTTTCCGTGCTGTTTTTCGATCGTATCAAGATTGACGACCCGGTGGGGGCTATTTCCGTCCACGGCGTCAACGGTGCCTGGGGCACTTTGGCAGCCGGTATATTCAACATGGGCGGGACCTCTGCCAAGATCATCGGTGTGCAGCTGTTGGGCATCGGTTCCTGCTTTGTCTGGGCCTTTGGAGCGGGGCTCATCATGTTCAAACTCATAGAAAAGACCGTCGGCCTTCGGGTGAGCCCAGAGGAGGAGATCGAGGGGCTTGACTACGGAGAGCACCGTGCCAGCGCCTATCCGGATTTTCAGGTGGCAAGCCCTATATGGGCGCCGGCGGTGTCAAAAGGATATCCACGTAAGGACGAAGAGGGTCTTCCGGAAGCCGTCCTGCCGGCAAACCAACCGGCCCATTAAACTAAAAAAGAAACGATTTTGAATCGAAAGGAGACTAGTCTCATGAAAAGGAATTTGAAGAAGGACATTGCCGTATTTCTTGTACTCACATTCGCCATTGCGACTTACGGGCTCATGCCAGCTTACGGTAGTGAAGAAGAAAAGCCGACAGCCGACTTCTCGGTGTCAGCGCTCAGCGCCTACATCTGGCGGGGGTTTGAACTTAGCCGGGACAGCATTGTGATCCAGCCGTCTATGACCGTTGGCTACGGGGGGTTTTCGGCAAGCCTGTGGGGCAACCTGGATACAGATCCGTATACATCTTCAGACGAAGAAGATGAACCCTCCAATTGGAATGAGACAGACTGGACACTTGCTTACGGGAGGCAGTGCGGACCCGTGGGTGTAGAATTGGGTTACATCTATTACGCCTTGGACGGCGTGGACGATTCTCAGGAGCTCTTTGTAAGCCTCGGCCTTGACACCCTTCTGGCGCCCACATTGACGGTGTACAAGGAATTCGACCATTACCCTCACTGGTATATCCTATTTGGTGTCTCACACGCCTTTGAGATGACAGAGGCCGTTGCCTTGGAACTCTCGGGTTCGGCCAGCTATCTAGCAAGCGACGACAAGGACGCGTACCCTGAGATCGACGATGGTGAGGCAACTGGCGACGAGTTCAGCGACTTCCATGACGGGACCATCGCTGTGAGTCTGCCCATATCGGTGTCAGAATATGTCAGTGTGACCCCTAGCATCGCCTATACCTTTGCCCTCACCGGGGATGCCTCTGACCAAATGGAGGCTTTCAGTCAGAAGGGCGATGATGACAGTTATATCTACGGAGGCATTACCGTAAGCTTTGCATTCTAGCCAACTTGGAGTGTTCTGGTTTTGCGGATCGTGCGGTACGGTCCTCCACGAGTGATGAGACACTGGACATAGGGTCCGAGTTGGAGGACCGCATCGCACATCGCAACAGAGGGGAGGGATCTCCTGTGGCCAAACGATTCTTGGTGTTTCAGCATATGCCGTGGGAGGGGCCAGGCCAGCATCTGATTCGGTCGGCAAGGAAGTGGAGGCTTCGACTTGACGTCATAGAGGTCTGGCGTGCGACGATTCCGAGCATCACCTCCTATGACGGACTCATGGTGTTGGGTGGCAGCCCGAATGTCGATCAAGAAGAGGAGTACCCCTTTCTCAAGGCCGAAAAGGCCGCCATCCGTGAGGTCATCAATGAGGACAAACCCTTCATCGGTTTTTGCCTGGGACACCAGCTCTTGGCTGAGGCCCTTGGGGCCAAGGTGGGTCCTAACTCTTGTCGTAGTGTGGGGTTTATTGAAGGGCATGTAACCAAAGACGGTCGGCGACATCCGGTGTTTGAGGGGATGCCCAAGTCCTTTCCCCTTTTCAAATGGCACGCTCAGGCGGTGCTGTCTCCCTTGCCAAAGGCGTTGGACGTTCTTGTCACCTCGTCAGAATGTGAGGTAGAGGCCTGTTGCCTAAAGGGCCGGCCACATGTGATGGGGCTCCAGTTTGACAACCACGCTGCGACGGTTAGCGACATAGAAAGGTGGGTAGAGGCAGATCAGGTCTGGTTGCGCCAACCCCCTAGGGTGGATACGGAAGCCATCGTCAAGGATGCTGCAAGATACGAAGCCCTTATGGGTAAACAGTTTCAACTCATGTTTGACAGTTACCTCAGACTGATATTGTGATATGTGGTGACGGGGTTTGGGCCTATGATGTTGCGTATCACAGGTATTATACAATATTCCCTCGCCTGGGGCACGAAAACGTTGTTTCCAGCGGGAATGCCCGACAAAATTGTCCCTTATTGTTCGTGCTGGAGCTGGCGGTCAATTATAACTAGTTAACATTATTACAAACTTGATTGTGGCCCGGCACTTGCACAAAGACCAGTGAAACATTGTTTGTCAGATTAGGACAGAATCGAAGGGAGGATACAAAGATGATTTGCCAGACGGAACAGGACGTATTGGACATGGTTAAGGACACGGATGTGAGCTTCATCCAGTTTTGGTTCACGGATGTCTTGGGCATTCTGAAGAGTTTTGCCGTGACGCCCTCGGAGTTGGAGGAAGGCTTGACCGAAGGGATGGGTTTCGATGGTTCTTCCATCCAAGGGTTTGCCCGCATCGAAGAAAGTGACATGATCGCCAAGCCAGACCCCACGACCTTTCAGTTCTTGCCATGGAGACCCAGCGATAAGCCGGTGGCCAGGATGTTTTGCGACATCTTGCAGCCGGATGGCACCCATTATGAGGGTGATCCTAGGTATGTGCTAAAACGCATTTTAAAGAAAGCGGCAGACAAAGGATTCACCTTTTACGCAGGGCCGGAGCTCGAATTTTTCTACTTTGAAGACAACGAAACCCCCAAGTTCATTGACAAGGGCGGCTATTTTGACACCCGGCCTTTGGACATGGGGGGTGATCTGAGAAGGGAGACCATCTTTGCCCTTCAGGATATGGGGGTTCAGATAGAATACAGCCACCATGAGGTTGCCCCGAGCCAGCATGAGATTGACATGCGTTATGACGAGGGCCTGAAGATGGCCGACAAGACCATGACCCTCAGGATTGTGGTCAAGGAAATTGCCAGGCAGCACGGCTATTATGCGACCTTCATGCCCAAGCCGGTTTTTGGCGAAAATGGAAGCGGCATGCACACGCACCAGTCCCTGTTTGAAGGAGACAGGAACGCATTTTTCGATGCCAATGATCGTTACCACCTGTCGGCTGCTGGCAAATCCTACATTGCAGGCATCTTGCGACATGCCCGGGAAATGGCCGCTGTCACCAACCAGTGGGTCAACTCCTACAAACGGCTGGTTCCTGGTTACGAAGCACCGGTTTATGTTTCTTGGGCTAGGCGAAACCGCTCGGCCATGGTGCGGGTGCCCATGTATAAGCCTGGCAAGGAGATGGCGACGCGCATTGAGTTTCGTTCGCCTGACCCGGCTTGCAACCCCTACCTGGCCTTTGCTGTGATGCTGGCGGCCGGGCTGAAAGGCATTGAAGAAAACTATGCCCTTCCAGACCCGGTGGAAGAGGATATCTACGAGATGGATGAGGCCGCGCGAGAGCAGGCCGGCATCGACTCATTGCCGGGGAACCTTTTTGAAGCGATTCAATTGGTGGAAAACAGCGCGTTGGTGCGTGAGACCTTGGGGGATCACATCTTCAGCAAGTTTGTGGAGAACAAGAAGATCGAGTGGGATTGCTACCGGACCCATGTGAGCCGGTACGAAATTGAAAAATACCTTCCCATCATGTAAAAGACTTGAAAAAGGGGTGGGTTGCCAAGTAAAAGCAAGGGTGTCCTTGTGACACATAGGGGCCCTTGCTTTTTTTGTTGTGATGCCCATGAAGATCGCCTTAGCCCAAATCAATCCCACCATCGGGGACTTTGAACAAAACACGGAAAAGATGTTGGGGTTCATAGACAAGGCAAAAAGCCTTTCCTGTGACCTTGTTG
>Ga0180433_10010109_pt1 | contig 11421 bp, 10 predicted proteins | sample SS_ome_8_FD_132980 | JGI IMG/M metagenome (GOLD analysis project Ga0180433, IMG submission 132980) | Hypersaline lake sediment archaeal communities from the Salton Sea, California, USA - SS_1_D_1 metaG | ecosystem: Environmental > Aquatic > Non-marine Saline and Alkaline > Hypersaline >... | reverse complement strand
GATTCGTAATGTAAAGGAAGAAGGATGGCTACAAGAAAGACATAATTACTGGTTTAATACCCGAGATTGGGAATCCTTGATAAATTAGATTAACTGTAGGCCCTATGAAAGATATATAAAAGCTTAGAATATTTTTAGACAGAAACCTATGCTCTAACGCGGATCTTCTATTGAAAAAAGACAAGATAACATTTAAGGTCCTTGACGTTTTTATTGTGCTTGCAATTATTGGTATTGGACTTTATATCGCTTATAGGTTGAAAGTGGGACTCCACTACAAATGGAGTTGGCATATAATACCTCAATATATGCTGCGTTATGATGAAGAGGCCGGAAGATGGATTCCAAATCTACTTATAGAAGGGCTTTTTACAACCATTCGTTTAAGCATCTGGGGAACCATTTTAGCCGCGGTGTTTGGCACACTTATGGGCCTCTTCAGGGTAAGTAAAAGCTTATTCTACAGGCTGATTGGTCGTTCTTATGTTGAATTGATACGCAATATGCCGCCACTGGTCCTGATCCTTATCTTTTATTTTTTTGTAAGCGACCAGATCATGCCCCTTTTAGGCGTGGATACTTTTATTTTCTCCTGCTCGGAAGGTACAAGGCGATTCGTAAAGATTTTTTTTGCGCCCCCTGCCTATCTTTCCGCCTTCATTTCTGCTGTTGTTTCGCTTGCTATTTTTGAAGGAGCATATATTACAGAGATTGTTCGTTCGGGCATACAATCCGTAGAAAAGGGTCAATGGGAGGCCGCCTCTGCTCTTGGATTTTCTAAATTACAAAGAATGCGGTATATTATTCTGCCGCAGGCAATACAACGAATTTTACCACCTTTAGCGGGACAGTTTATTTCCTTGATTAAGGATTCTTCCATCGTCTCTGTTATCTCAATCCAAGAATTAACATTTCAAGGGCTGGAATTGATGGCAGCTACTTATTTAACCTTTGAAATATGGATTACAATTGCCCTCTTATATCTCATCATTACCTTGACCTGTTCAGTTGCTGTCTCGAGATTGGAAATTCGTATGGGGAGGCATTATGCATAATATTATGGTTGGATCAGGAATAATTTTATTTACTACTGTTCCGCAAGCATGAATAAATACCATCCCATCTCCATAAATGCTTTGGAGGATAAATCCTTCACCGCCGAAGAATCCTGTCCCCAGCCTTTTATTGAGAATTTTTTTAAGTATTTAACATAGGCCTGAAAGTTCTGCTATATTTTTCATGAGAATATGAAGGAGCATAGAGGGAGTCATTTCCTTTTCGACGTATATAGGTTTTCCAAAGTTTATTTTAACTTGATTCCTGAAGCCCACTTTAGTGTAGTTAATGCCTACAGGGATAAAGGGCACATTTAAACGAGATTGAATCATCTTTATAATTCCGGTTTTTCCAGGCCCGATTTTATTCATGTAGTAAGTTCCCTCGGGAAATAATACTATCCCTTGCCTCTGATTCAAAGTCTCAATTATTTTTGTAAGCGAATTCCTGCTTTCTATAGGGCGAGCCCTATTTAATGGAATTCCACCGAGAGAGCTAAAAAACCAGTTAGATAAAAAATTGTCAAAGAGCTCATGTTTTGCGATATAATATAAAGGCTTGCTTGAAACGAGGCTTAATATGGGTATATCCTCCCACCTTTGGTGTTTTGGAGAAAGGATAAAGCCAGTCTTTTCTGGAATATTTTCAATACCATGAATTGAAATATTAAAGAAAGGCTTTAAGAATAACCGGCATAACAGCTTTGTTGGCCAGAAAATTATATATCTTTTAGCAACCATATATGCTTCTTAAAGGAATGTAAACGCCCCATTTAAAAGAAATTTTTACATAACTAAATAGGACGTGCTCCTTGCCTTTTAACCCACAGGAATATATCATTTGCATTCTAAGTTGTTAAATGATTATTTTCTGATTATGCACATTGAATAAAATCTTTTGCCTCAGGGTGAAAATTTGATACATTAGTCGAATTGTTGGTTTTATGAAAGGATTAAGATCATGTTGAAACTTTTAAAAAATGCAGATGTTTACGCACCCGAGCACATTGGGAAAAGGGATATCCTAATTACCGCTGACAAAATTGGCTATATAAAGGAGAGAATTGATATTGGGAGCACAGTTGAGATTGATATCATAGATGTTGATGGCAAAATTTTAGTGCCGGGATTTATAGATTCACACGTTCATATTGTTGGAGGCGGTGGAGAAGGCGGGTATAAGACTAGAACCCCTGAGATAATGTTGACTGATATAACCTCCGGTGGGGTAACAACTGTTGTTGGATGTTTGGGTACGGATGAGACAACACGGACATTAACAAGTTTGATTGCCAAGGCTAGGGGTTTAGAAGAGGAAGGAATAAGCAGTTATATCCTAACAGGCTCTTACCATATCCCAGTAAGAACAATTACCGGATCAATTCAGGATGATATAATGCTTATTGACAAAATAATAGGTGTTGGTGAAATTGCAATATCTGACCATCGCTCCTCTCAGCCGACAGTCGAAGAAATAAAAAAAATTGCAGCAGCCTCCAGGGTTGGAGGTATTCTATCAGGAAAGGCTGGAATTGTAAACATTCACATAGGAGATGGCCCTGGGAAATTACATATATTAGAAGAGATCGTTGATAACAGTGAAATACCCATTACACAGTTTATACCTACTCATATTGGAAGAAATATGGATCTCTTTGAAGCATCAATTACATACGCAAAAAGGGGCGGCCTTATAGACCTGACAACGAGCACCGGAAAGAATTTTTCTGTAGATGCAAACATTAAAAGCAGTAAGGCATTACGAGCATTACTCGATACAGGAGTGCCTATTGAAAGAATAAGTTTTTCCTCTGATGGGCAGGGTAGTTTGCCTTTATTTGACGAAAAAGGAGAATTTATTGGCCTTGATATAGGCAGGGTTACATCTTTGTTTGATGAGGTTAGGGATGCAGTCATTGAAGAAAAGATTCCATTAGACATAGCCTTAAACGTAATAACATCGAACCCTGCTAGAAACCTGAAACTGAATGGTAAAGGCTCAATACAGGTTGGTAAGGATGCAGATATGGTTATTCTTGGGGATGATCTCGATATAGTAACGGTCATTGCTAAGGGAAATCTCATGATTAAAGACAGGGAGGTTTTAGTGAAAGGCACCTTTGAAGGCTAGGAATAGGGCTTAGCTTTTATATGAGGTAGGTGGGTGCATAATCTGGGTTAATCGGCGTTCGCATATTTCATAAAGGCAATACGGCGATTTCTTGTATATGGCTGATCAGGAAACATATTTACATACCTCTCCATGAATGAAAGACCTTGAGAGAACTGGATTAATTTCATGTTTGCATGGGGAGTCAAAAATGTTGACAATCAATTTTATATTATATAACGTTTTACTATGATAATTCCTAAATGCCACACTGGTTAACTGCCATTTTGAATGCTGACTTTGAGTGGCTATCTGTTTTGAAAAAATTTTGCCTCCATTACTTAGTATAGCTGATTTTGTAGCGGATAGAATTCTATGTTTTTTCAGAAGATTCGTACAAAATTTGTTTGTTTTTTTAAGGCCTCAAAGGGGTATGAATACAAACCAATAGCAAAAAGGAGGAAAAAATGGTCAAAAAAATAGTTTTATTGTTAGGTGTTTTTATATTTTTGTTTGGCGGTATTGCCCTGGCTGAAAACCCCAAAACGGGGGGTACGCTGGTCTTTGGACGTGGTGGAGACAGTGTGGGGTTGGACCCTGCCTATGAAACAGATGGTAACTCATTTTTGGTTTGCGATAATATATACGAAGCTCTGGTTTTTTACAAGGATGAGTCAACTGCACTCGAACCTGGCCTGGCCAGCTCGTGGGATATTAGCGGAGACGGAAAAACTTACACGTTTCATTTGCGCAAGGGTGTAAAGTTCCACGATGGCACACCTTTTAATGCCGATGCCGTAGTCTTCTCCGTAGGCAGGATGATGAAGGAAAGAAAGCTTACGTTTTTTGGCAAGCCTTACGAGATTCCCAAGCAGGAAAGGCCCCCAGAGTACTGGCTTTCTATGGAGATGGATGCTACCATAGATTCAATTGAAGCCACAGATGAAAACACGGTAGTTTTTAAGCTTAAAAGGGTTGAAGCACCATTCCTGGCAAACATGGGAATGGACTTTGCTGATATTATCAGCCCTACCGCATTTATGAAAAACCCCAAGGAATTCCTGCGCAATCCGGTTGGAACAGGTCCTTATAAGTTTGTTAAGTGGATTCGGGATGACAGGATTATTTTGGAGAAAAATAATGAATATTGGGATAAATCCGGCGGTCCTTATCTGGATAAGGTACTTTTCCGGGCAATTCCAGAAAACCCAGTTCGTTTCTTGGAGCTTAAGGGTGGTAACATTCATATCTGCCAGTTTCCCAACCCCGCTGACATTCCACTGGCCAAGAAGGACAAGAACCTGAAGCTTATATCACAGCCAGGTATGAATATTGGCTATCTTAGTTTTAACCATACCAAAGAACCCTGGAAGAGCAATATCCACCTTCGCCGGGCCATAGCTTACGCCATTAATCGTAAGGCCATTGTGGACAACATTTATCAGGGTATGGGGCAGGTGGCTAAAAACCCAATACCACCGACCATGTGGGGTTATAACGCCGAGATTCAGGATCATCCATACGATCCTGAATTGGCGAAGAATGAGCTGAACAAGGCTGGGTTCCCAGAAGGAAAAGGCCTGCCTGAAATCACACTCTGGTCCATGCCTGTTCCCAGACCTTATAATCCAGAAGGCTTGAAGGTCGGAATAGCTATGATCGGCGACCTAGCTAAGATCGGCATCACTGCCCGCATTGTTAGTTATGACTGGGGCACTTATCTAAAGAGGCAGCGGCAGCAACCTCAGGATATGGACCTGTTTCAACTTGGGTGGACTGGTGACAACGGTGATCCGGACAACTTTCTCGCGATACTGTTTGATGGGCTGGCAGATCCAAACATAAGAACTCAGTGGAAGAGCGAGGAGTATCATCGGCTGATTGTCTTAGGAAAACAGACCATAGACCAAGAGAAACGAGCTGAAATTTATAAAAAGGCCCAAAAGCTGATCCATGATGAGGTACCAACCATCTGCGTGGCACACTCCACAGTTATTTGGCCTGCCCAAAAAAACGTTATGAATTTCAAACTCCATCCTACAGGGTCTGTGAGACTTAAAAATGTCTGGTTACAATAATTAAATAACAGATGTAGAGGGAGGGGATAGCCCCTCCCTCTATTTTACGACTTCAAATTAAAGCGGACTGGTTGCTATAAAATTATGTTTGGTTTCATTATACGTCGCACACTTATTATCATACCTACATTACTGGGTGTTTCTATCATAATTTTTCTTATGCTGGCAATTACCCCTGGAGACCCGGCAGAGTTATTGTTAGGCGAACGGGCTACTGATGAATCCCTGGCAGCCATGCGGGAGCATTTGGGCTTAAATGAGCCGCTTTATGTCCAGTACGGCATGTTTCTAAAAAGGTTGGTTAAGCTTGATTTAGGAGAAACTATATGGAGTCGCCAAAAAGTTTGGAACGAGGTGAAGGAACGGTTCCCTGCTACATTTGAGCTGTCCTTGGCCGCAATGTTCTTAAGTTCCCTCTGGGGTATATTTCTAGGAATCATTTCGGCAGTGAAGCAGTATTCATGGTTTGATTATATTAGTATGGTTGCATCGCTTTTCGGTGTGAGTATACCGGTTTTTTGGCTTGGCCTGGTATTAATGCTTGTTTTTTCGCTATACTTGGGATGGTTCCCCATGTCGGGGAGACTGGGTGTCGGTACTAACCTTGAAATCATTACAAATTTTTATGTCTTAGATGCGATCCTGACCAAAAACTGGGCTGCTTTAAAGGATGTGATTTGGCACCTTACCCTGCCGGCCGTTGCCTTGAGCACTATACCTCTCGCTATAATTGCCCGAATGACCCGTTCGTCCATGTTGGAAGTGCTTCGCCAGGATTACATAAAGACAGCAAAGGCCAAAGGATTGGGACAGACTAAGATAGTGCTCAAGCATGCCCTGAGAAATGGCCTTATCCCTGTTATAACCGTTATTGGTCTCCAGTTTGGCATCATGCTGGGCGCTGCTATTTTAACGGAAACTGTGTTTGCCTGGCCAGGGGTGGGAAAATGGATCTTTGATGGTGTGGTCAAACGTGATTATATGGTTATCCAGGGCGGAACTTTAATTGTTGCTTCATGTTTTGTTATTGTCAATTTGATTGTAGATGTACTCTACGCAGTTATCAACCCTCGAATAAGCGTTAAGTGATACTCCTCCGACAGGATTAGGGGGCTTAGTTGGGTTACAAGCAATAATCAGCTTGGCCCCTCGGGCTACCGCTACATCTCCAGGCAAGAGCCTAGAGCTTTGTGCGGCTGAGTAAAGCTGTATGGAATGGCAATAAAAATATTATGAAACTCTTTAATATATCAATAAACCCTGAAGACAGACACCCTATCTTTGATCAAATTGAGAAATTGTTCCGAAATAAGACCGGTGTAGCAGGTCTAATCATTATCACCATATTTATTCTGTGTGCCTTGTTGGCCCCGGTAATTAGCCCCCATGATCCTATAGAGAACTCCCTTTATGACCAGATTAAACCGCCGGTGTGGTTTCCTGGCGGATCTTCAAAGAATATCCTGGGCACTGATGACCTTGGCAGAGACATCCTTTCCCGGATCATTTATGGTGCCCGCCTCTCTCTTTTGGTAGGTGTTGTCAGCGTGGGCATCGCCCTTTTCTTTGGATCGCTGCTTGGTGCATTGGCAGGTTATTTCAAAGGATGGGTGGATAATATAATTATGCGATTTATGGATATTCTACTTGCATTTCCTCACATACTGCTCGCCATTGTTATTGTCGCCTATCTTGGACCAAAGTTGCGAAACGCCATGATGGCCATTGGAATTATTACTATCCCTCGTTTTGCCCGTATTGTGCGCGCATCAGTGCTGGAAGAATTCGAGAAGGACTATGTCATGGCTGCAAAGGCAGTTGGTTCAAAAAATGGGCGCATACTTTTTAACGCCATCTTGCCTAATTGCCTGGCACCGATTATCGTTCAGGCATCACTTGGATTTGGCTCAGCTATCCTGGATGCAGCGGGCCTGAGTTTTCTCGGTCTTGGGGCGCAACCTCCAACACCGGAATGGGGTGCCATGATAGCTCAAGGACGCTCCATGATTCTCAGAGCATGGTGGGTCATGACCTTGCCTGGCATTGCCATCTTGCTGGGAGTTTTAGGATTCAACTTGCTTGGCGACGGGCTGCGGGATGCCATGGACCCACGGCTCAGGGATTAGAAGATGGGTGCCAATCATCTCCTGGAGATAAAGAATTTAAAGACGTACTTTGAGGTGCGGGGATCTACGCTTAAGGCAGTGGATGATGTTAGCCTTTCTATTGAGCTAGGAGAAACCCTTGGTTTGGTGGGAGAGTCCGGCTGTGGGAAGAGTGTGACCGCTGCATCGATTATGGGGCTTCTGCCAATGCCTCCGGGAAAGATTGCTGGCGGTGAGATTCTTTTTGAGGGTAAAAACCTGCTCAGCTTGCCGGAGTCAAAAATGAAAAAGATTCGGGGCAACAAAATCTCTATGATTTTCCAGGAGCCCATGACCTCCCTTAACCCTGTATTTCCAGTGGGTGATCAGGTGGCAGAGGTTATACAACTCCACCAGAAGCTTTCACGGCGTGAGACCCGCAACAAAGTCATCGAGATGTTCCGTATGGTAGGTATTCCAGCATCTGAGTCTCGCATAGCAGACTATCCTCATCAAATGAGTGGGGGCATGCGCCAGAGAGTAGTGATTGCTATGGCCCTTGCATGTAATCCTAAGTTAATGATTGCCGATGAACCGACTACTGCTTTAGATGTTACGATTCAGGCCCAGATTCTCGATTTAATGAATAAACTTAAGGAGGAGGCAGGTGCCTCTATCCTTTTTATAACCCATGATCTGGGCGTCATTGCTGAGATGGCCCAAAAAGTTACAGTTATGTATGCTGGTAAGATAATGGAGGAGGCGGATGTTGATACACTTTTTGCCGAGCCCAAGCATCCTTATACCATTGGCTTGATGCGTTCTATCCCTGTTTTAGGCCTTAAAGAAAAAAAAAGACGATTAAATACTATTCCTGGAGTAGTGCCGTCTTTATTCAAGTTGTCTGAGGGTTGTCTTTTTAATGAACGTTGTATTGATGCATGGGATAAGTGCAGGTTGTTTGATCCTCCAATTATTGATCTCGGAAATGGTCATATGGTTCGGTGCCACAAATATGGATAGCGCAATAAAAAATGATAACGCGCCCCTTGTAGAGGTCAGAAACTTAGTGAAGCATTTTCCAATTACTGGGGGAGTATTTCTTCGCCAAATTGCCTCTGTAAAGGCTGTGGATGGCGTAAGTCTGGAGATTAGATCAGGCGAGGCATTAGGTCTGGTAGGAGAATCAGGCTGCGGAAAATCAACCCTTGGACGACTTATCCTGAGGTTGGAGGAACCAACCAGCGGAGAGGTTCTTTTTTGTGGAGAAAATATACTTCGCTATGGCAGGGAGAAGATGCGGGTTCTTCGCCAGCAGATGCAGATCATTTTTCAAGATCCCTTTTCCTCGCTAAACCCCCGTAAGAATGTTGCCCATATAGTTGGTGAACCTCTTTTTGTACATGGCATGACTAATCGTCAGGAGCGCAATGAGCGGGTATTGGAATTACTTCGTGTAGTGGGTCTCGAACGGGAGCAAATGCGCCGATACCCCCACCAGTTTTCTGGTGGGCAACGCCAGCGCATAGGTGTAGCAAGGGCACTAGCCCTCAACCCTAAGTTGATAGTCTGCGATGAGGCAGTATCAGCGTTAGATGTTTCAATACAGGCCCAGGTCATAAATCTTCTGCAAGACTTGCAGGAGAAATTTGGTTTAACCTACCTTTTTATTTCACATGATCTAAGCGTGGTGGAACATATAAGCGACAGGGTCGCAGTCATGTACTTAGGTAAGATAGTAGAGTTTTCCGATTCAGATTCCCTCTATAAAAACCCTCTTCACCCCTACACCAAGGCACTGCTTTCGGCTGCGCCTGTCCCCAACCCTAGACGAAAAAGCAAGCGTAGAGTTCTACCCGGAGATGTGCCCAGCCCGATCGATCCTCCAAGCGGATGTCGCTTTCACACTCGATGTTCCTCTGCAATGGAAATATGTAGCAAAGAGGAACCTTATCTGATGGAGGTGAGCCAGGGGCACTGGGTGGCCTGTCACTTGCTGCAATGATCAAATAAAATATCGGAAAGGCAAAATTAACTTGATTAATTTGCTATGTGGGCATATTACTACAAAGGTGAAAATAATGCTGTTTTTTCAAGGGCGAGACCTTTGTGTAAGATAACAGTTTTCTCTTAGCATTCCTTAGAAGGAAAAGAAGACTGTCCTGGCAAAAGAATGGATACGTGATTCTTTTTTCTGCTTTTTGGCTCATAATGATCGATTATATGAACAACAAATCCCATTTACTTCAGGTAGATAATCTTAAGACATACTTCTATACATTTGAGGGCACAGCCAAGGCAGTAGACGATGTATCTTTTTTTATGGATAGGGGCGAAACACTTGGCCTTGTCGGTGAATCTGGGTGTGGAAAGAGCGTAACCGCGCAGTCCATTATTCGGCTTATACCGGAACCTCCGGGAAGATTGTTCATGGGACTATAAATTTTGACAGCACCAACCTACTTGAGGTTGACATGAGGCAATTGAGGAGTTTCAGGGGTAAGAGGATTTCTATGATCTTTCAAAACCCATGACTTCTCTTAATTCTGTTGGTAATAGGAATAAATCTTTTTGCAGACTGGCTAAGGGAGGAATTAAATCCAAGGATTGAGCGTTAGTATTGCTATAGGGTCATAATCCATTAATGATTGCTTCTATATAGCATGCAATAATAAAATAGGAGTGTTTGAGTTTATATGAATTCAGGTAAAACAAAACGCGATAGTCTGCATTTATGGGTTAAAGAAATACAAGAAAATGAAAATATCAGGGGAGATTACCTTGTAAAAAACAAGACAATTTCAAAAACAAAACAGGGAAATTCATTTCTTACCCTTACCCTCTCCGACAAAACAGGGGCAATTGATGGAAAGGTTTGGGATAATGCAGACGAGGTTTCCTCTAATTTCAGGGAAGGTGATATAGTTTACATAGCAGGGTTGGCAGTCAGTTACAAAGGCACGATACAGATAAGGATACATGAATTAAAAAAAGAGAGTGAGCCATTTGATGCTGGTGTTTTTCAGGAATCGACAACGGAAGATCCAGGGCAGATGATCTCTGAGCTAAAAAAGCTTTCCAGAACAATAATGAACAGACATCTTAGAGCCCTTATCGAATCTTTTTGGGCAGATCGTGATTTCTTAACACAATTCAAAAAGGCCCCCGCGGCCAAATATCTTCACCATAGTTATCTTGGAGGGCTACTTGAACATACATTGTCCGTAGCCAAATTAGCGGTGGATATTTCCAGGCATTATAAAGAATTAGACGGCGATCTTTTATTATCCGGGGCCATACTTCATGATATAGGTAAGACAAGGGAGCTGTCTTTTGATTTAAATATAGATTATACAGATGAGGGAAGACTTTTAGGACATATTGTTTTAGGTACCATGATGGTAGAGGAAAAATTAAAATCACTTAAAGATTTTCCTGAGGAGCTATCTATTCGCCTCCAACACCTTATATTGAGTCACCATGGTGAGCTTGATTTTGGTTCCCCTAAACGGCCCAAGTTCTTAGAGGCCTTTGCCCTTCACATTATAGATGATATGGATGCGAAGATTAATGGGCTAGGGCGGATCATGAGGGAAGATCAAAAGGAAGGGTCATGGACATCATTTAATACTTTATTTCAGAGATATTTTTTTAAAGCAAACCTACATGATAAAATAAAAAATAGTGACAGTCAAAGGGATGAAAAAAAACCAATGCAGGGATCTCTATTCCGTTTGGATTAAACTTGAAGACTATTTTAGCATTTTTTTATTGTTTACAAGTAAGCTTAATCTACTTCCAGCGATGAGAACAAATCCTGATAAAAAAAATCCATAAAGCCCAAAGTCATTAAGGCCCATTATTTTCCCGAATAGGGCTAATCCACCCCCAACTGCCATGGCCGATATTGCACCTTCTTTAGTTAACGTTAATCTGTCTTTATAAAAACCGAGGAGTACTGGAAGTACCAGCCCGGACGTGTATACTGCGTATCCAAGAAGAAGGGATGAGATTACTCCCTTTATCTTTAAGGCAATTATCAATGAAAAAACCCCAATAACTGCTATAAAAATCCTTGATAGCTTGAGCAATTT
>Ga0180433_10010108_pt1 | contig 11421 bp, 13 predicted proteins | sample SS_ome_8_FD_132980 | JGI IMG/M metagenome (GOLD analysis project Ga0180433, IMG submission 132980) | Hypersaline lake sediment archaeal communities from the Salton Sea, California, USA - SS_1_D_1 metaG | ecosystem: Environmental > Aquatic > Non-marine Saline and Alkaline > Hypersaline >... | reverse complement strand
CACCATTCCCAAACAACTACTAATTTATTATCATCATCGCCTTCTAAATCTGATAATTCCCAATGTTTAATTTCTGAAGTATCTTCGACATTATCACTAACAATAATGTTATTAACATCGGGTCTTTCTCTAAAAGTCATTTCACTATCTAATTCGCTATTAGTAATTCGCCATTCACCGTGAACTTGTTTTGAATAAATTGTAATAGTTCCATTTAGAACTAGACACCGTTTAACACTTCGATATCCTGGTTGTTTAAATCCTGCTCGACCGAATGACTGACCAGGAGTAGTCTGATATTGAACTCCAGATGGATGAAAATGTATAGTTGCATTAAAGAAATCCTTACCTAAAACACAAGTACTACGTCCAAATCGATCTCGCTCATTATATGATTGTTCGATACGAGTAGCAATCGGTTTAGGATAAATGTCAACCTTACAACGAACTGGATCAACAGAAGCCCAAACAAACTCTGACATAGTTGTTTTAAAAAATAATATTAAAATATATTATTTTTCAATTTTTCAAATCTTATAAAAATTAACAACTTTATTGAGAGATAATATTACATCATTTATATCATTTTCTGTCATTGAAGGATACAATGGCAATGTTATTATAGATTCATAAACATTATCACATGTCTCTAATTTAGGTTTATATGTTAATAATTTCTGATAATATGGATGTTTATAAATTGGTAAATAGTGAATATTAACACCAATGCCTTCTGCTTTCATTGCTTTAAAAATTTCTTCTCTAGAACATTTTAATTTATTTAAATTTAATTTTATAACAAATAAATGATATGCATTACACGTTTTATTATCTAAATATTTAACTATATTACCGAATTCTTTATTAAGCTTATCTATTTGTTTTTTATAAATTTCTGCAATTATATTTCGTTTTTCAATCCATTTTGAAAGATTTTTTAGTTGATTTATTCCTAATGCACATAATAGATCACAAATTCTATAGTGATATCCTAATGTAATCATCGGTGAATATAATTCTCCTGTTTTCTCTCTTTCATTAAAATCCGTTGATATTCCATGTGACCTAAACAATTTCATTTTATTATATAATTCTTGATTATGTGTAAATATCATACCTCCTTCACAAGTAGTCATATTTTTAACAGGATGAAAACTTACAGTAGTAATATCAGTTATATTACCAACAAATTCATTATTATAACTAATACCCCAAGAATGAGCTGCATCTTGAATTAAATATAAATTATGTTTTTTACAAATATCTTTAATTCTATTATAATCACATAATTGCCCTGCAAAATCAACACATATAATAGCTCTGGTATTATCTGTGATTAAAGTTTCTATTTTTTCTGGATCTATATTCATAGTATTTTCTTCAATATCACAAAATACAGGAGTAGCACCACAATAAACAACACAATTAGCACTTGCTACAAAACTTATTCCACTTACAATTACCTCATCAGTTGATTTTAATTGAAGCGATGCAATAGCACAATGTAACGCTGCAGTACAACTACTGACAGCTATAGCATATTTTGCACCACAGTATTTTTTACATTCTTCTTCAAACTCAACAACTTTTGGCCCTGTTGTTAAAAAATTATTTTCTTCAAGAACACTTAACACTGCTTTTTTGTCTGAATCATCAAGTGTTTGTTTTCCATATTGCAAAACTGTATTTCTTATTGGAGTTCCTCCATGAATAGCTAATTTATTCATTATACAATATAACTATTTTAAATTTAAGTAAATTATATATTAATTATATATGTACATAGTTATTCTAGGTGGGGATAATGATATAAGTGGTAATTTATCTAATTCCACATTAATGAGATTAAAAAAATTTGATGAAATATATAATAATTATAAAAAGAATAGTCCAAAAATTATAATTTCAGGAGGATTTCGTTTTTCACAAATATCGCATTGTAGTATAATAAAAAAAGAATTACAAAATAAATATCCTAATATAAAAATTAATAAAGAATTTGAAGAAAACAACGACACTATAGATGAAGCTATAAATATTGGTAAATATTTATTAGATAATAATTTAAATAATGTTACAATTATTACATCAAATTGGCATATAAATAGAGTTAAATATTTATTTGAAAAAGTATTTGAATTAATAGATAATATTAAAATAGAATATATTGAAACTGATGAAAATGAAATCAAATTAGAAAAAGAAGAGGAACTTAAATTATATAATTTAAAACATAAACCTTATGGAAAATGGAAAGAATATATTAATAAAATAAATTCCAGCTAAGTGGAGTTCCTCTTTCTATATCCATAGCAGCCTCTTTTCCAATTACTTCATCATAAAACCTAGTATGTAATCCATTACTAGGTCTTATGGATCTAACATTTTTTTCTGTTAATTTTTCTCCTTTTTTCACATCTTCAACTACAAATAATGAGCGACGAAATTTTTTACTAGATGATTCACTATTTACACCCGCATATGTTATTTTTCCTATAGTTTTTTCAACAATTCTAACACTATCTACCATTTGTTTAAATTCATCTGGTAGTAATGAAAAAGCATCATCAGGACTTCCGCTATCTCGAGAGAGAGTAAAATGTTTCTCAATAACTCTTGCTCCTAATACTATAGATGCTATTGGAACTTCTATGCCCAATGTGTGATCGGATAATCCACCTACTACATTAAAAGTATCCATCATATGTTTGATAGTAATCAGGTTAGCATCATCTGGTTTAGCTGGATAAGCACTTGTACATTTTAACATACAAATTTGTGTTGTTCCGTGTTCTCTCAATAATGACACCGCATCATTTAACTCACTAAGAGATGCCATTCCAGATGAAATAATAACTGGTTTACCGGTTTGAGCAATTCGCTTTATAAGAATATGGTCTGTAATTTCAAAAGAGGCTATTTTATATGCCGGCATATCAAGTGTTTCTAAAAAGTCTACAGCAGTAGTATCAAATGGAGATGTAAATAAATCCATTCCTAAGGAGTTTGCATAATCTTTTAATTCTTTGTGCCATTCCCATGGAGTATATGCTTTTGAATATAAATCATATAATGTGGTACCTTCCCATATTGACCCATTTAAACAATCTTTAAAAATTGGTTTATCGCAGTTTAAAGTCATTGTATCTGGTGTATATGTTTGTAGTTTAATAGCATTTGCACCTGCTCTATATGCCTCATCAATTAATTTAAAACATATTGATTTATCTTGATTATGATTACAAGATAATTCAGCTATAAAATACGTAGGACTATTATTATTTATTATTTTATTATTTATTACAAAATCACTCATATTATTTAGTTATTGATATAATATATTTAAATAAATAATCATTATAATTTATATTTATTTAAATATAGTATAATAGAAAATTTAGAAATTATAATGGAGAATTTAGAAATAATACATGTAGAAAAATGTGATAATGACGGTAGATTGATAATGGAATGGCGAAACGATAATATTACACGTAAAATGTCTTTTAATCAAAATTCATTTATATGGGATAAATTCAAAAATATTTTTTTTAGTAAATATTTTGATAATTATATCCCACCATTATTTATATGTTATAACAATAAAAAAATTGCATTTATAGGATTTATAAGTAATTGTATTACTGACAATGAAACAAGCGAAAAAATTGTAAAAATAAGTATAAATTTAGATCCTAATTATAGAGGTAAACATTTGGGCAAATTTATATTAAATAAAATAATTAACTATGTGAAAGATAATTATATTTTAACAAAATTAATAATAGCAGAAATTAAAGAAATAAATATTGCATCATATAAATTATTTGAATCCTGTAATTTTAAATATATTAAAGACAAATCAATAAAAAATGAAAAAGTATTTGTATATCATTTACATTTATAAATATTTAAAAAATCTAAGACATCATATAAAGAAAAATTTTTATTTTTAATATACAATTTATTATATATATTTTTTATAAGGTTATAATCTTCAATTGTATCTAAACTCAAGTGTAAATTGTATAAATCTATTTTAGAATAATTTTTTATTAATAGTATATTATATTCTTTTTCTAAAAAATTTTCAACCATATAAGGACCTACATGTTCTTTTTCAAAATCTGTTTTTGATTTTTCGTAACTTTCTTTTAAAGCATTATATGTAAAAATTTGAGGATTAAACCCATCTGGAAAGCCACCTCGTGATTTTTGATTATTCCCATTAGAATATTTTGGTTGTAAAAATTTTAGATTATTTTCTTTAAAATACTCTATCATGTTATCTATTATATTATAATCTATCAAAGGACAATCTGATGTAACCCTAATTATTATATCAGAGTTAAATGTTGTTGCTGTCAAATAATATCTCTCTAATACATTATTTTCATCTCCTCTGTAATATAATATATTATTATCTATACAATATTTTTCTATAATATCATCATCTTTTTTATTTGTTGTAGCAACAATAACTTTATCTATATATCTAGACATTTTACATCTATCAACTACATGTTGTAAAACAACTTTGTCTTCAATAAATTTCATAATTTTACCGGGTAATCGTGTAGAACTCATTCTTGCTTGTATAATACAATTAATATTCATTATAATAAACAGTTTTATAAAACTTTATTTAAATATATTTAAATATATTTAAATATATTATTATTTAAGTAAAAATTTCAATTCTTCATTTGTTAACATATCACCGCCGCTTATATATTCTTCTTTTGATGCTATTTTTTTTATATTATGAGAATTATAATTTAATAAATATTTTTTATGAATTACATTAAAATCTAATAGAGTATTTGACATAATAATAAAATAATTATCACATTCATAACAATTTGATATTTCAACACTATTGATCATACATTCATGTAATTTTTCACCTGGTCTAATTCCAGTAATTTCTATTTCAGCATCAGGATTTATAACATTACATAAGTCAATTATATTATAACTTTTTAATTTTGGAACAAATATTTCTCCACCAATCATTTTTGAAGAACAATTTAATACAAAATTAATTGCATTTTCTAATGTTAAATTGAATCTTGTCATCTGTGAATCTGTAACTGTAAATTTATTTGTTTTTGATTGTTCCAAAAATAATGGTACTACAGAACCACGACTTTTAAAAACATTACCATATCTTAAAATACAAAATTTGGTATCTCCTTCACCTACAATATTATTGGCTGCAATAAATAATTTTTCAAAACATAATTTTGTTGCACCATATAAATTTGCAGGAGAAACTGCTTTATCTGTACTTATAGCTATAACTTTCTTAACATTATTTGCTATCGCTGCTTTAATTACATTTTCAGCACCATAAATATTTGTTTTTATGGCTTCGCTTGGATTATATTCAATTGCTGGAACTTGTTTTAATGCTGCGGCATGAAAAATAATATCTATATTTCTGAAAGCTTCCATTAAACGTTCTTTATCTCTAATATCTCCCAGAAAATATCTTAAACACGGATATCTTTTATCATCATATTCTTTTTGCATTTCACTCTGTTTAAATTCATCTCTAGAAAATATTACTATTCGTTTAGGATTAAAATTTATTAATAAAGTTTTTAACATTTGTTTACCAAATGAACCGGTTCCTCCTGTTATTAAAATAGACTTATTATTAATAAAATCCGATGATACATTTAATATATTGTACATAATATATTAAAATTTAAATATTATGTTTAAATATTAATCTGATATTTATTTATTTTTCAGTATATCTGATTGAATTTTTTTAATAAAATAAAATTTATTTTATCAGGAATTTTAAATGATAAAGAATAACTAATCGTTTTCATTATTTGAGAAATATTATTTCCAACACATCCAAATGGTTTAATTATTAACATATTAATATAATATTAATTAATTGTATATAACTTTGCTTTATATAGTTTAAAACTAATAATTAATTCATTATATGGCAATGTAGAATTATTATTCCAAGAAACTACATAATCCAAAGAATCTATTATAGGTATTTTATCAAAAGAATCAAATTCATAACCTGGTATTATTTTATTATCTTTATCCGATAATTGCATTAATAAATATCCGTTATCATTAACTTGTAAATTTAAAACTAATTTATTATTAAAAGATGTTACTTTTAATTTAAAAGTACATTCATTATCTGTTTTATTTGTTATATAACAAAATCTATCTAATTTTGAGGAATATATATTAATACATTTATTTATTGTGTTTTTAAAATAAAAATACATTTTATTACTATGTATGTAGGGTTTATTTGTAGCCATAAGAACTTGTTCTATATAAGTTATATCATTATTTATTAAAATTGGTCCTATTAAATTATAATGAATACAATCATGTGAACAAAACAGAAGATTGTATTGTTTATTATCTTTTGAATCATACTTATTATTTAGTCTGTTAATATATGGTAAAATAGCAATGTAACAATCATTTAATTTGAAAAAATTAGATATATAAATATTTGAATTAAAATAATTATAATTGTCACCAAAATTAACTAGATTATATTCAGACCAAGTTATTAAATCTTTAGATGTACAATATTGAATAGTTCTACGCCCAGTACCAATATTAGCACGATGATATAAAAAATATAATTCTTTTTCATCATTATAAATAATAGAACCCAAAGAATCATAAACAGTTAATCCATTTCTACAATTTTCAATATTTTTATTATCTGTATATCCATAATGTCCATCATATCGTCCTGGATGAATTCCAGATATTATTGGTAAATTATTATTCAAACAAGTTAATTTATCTTCAATAACTTCATTAAATTCAAATAAATGTAATCCATTTGCATAATACGGGCATGGTATACTTGGATTATATATTTTATGACAACCTGACATTAAAATACCATAATTTTTACTAACTATAAATGGATTTGAATTATGATAGTTATAATAAATAATATTATTCTTAAAATAATCTAATGAACGTATACCAAGATGTTGTCCACCAATTGATTTAATATTATTTTCTTTATCTTTAAAAAAATACATATTATGTGATGCTACATCTTTATTTATTTTAAAATAATTGTCAAATTTAACTTCTAATGGATTTATTATATTTATTCTAGAAGTTAAATCTTGATAATGTTTTGATTCATATACATTATTTGAAATTCTACAATATATATAATTATCTACAATTGACATATAAGTTATATTATTTTCTAGTTTTATTTTTTTTTCTAGATAAAGTTCTATTGGACAAATAATAGTATTTATACTATTAAAAATTTTATCATTAGTAAATAACATTTATTATAAATAATAAATATTATTTAATTATTTATTAAATATGTATATTATATTCATTTAATTTACCATTTTGACATAACAAATATATAACTAGTTTATTATCTAATATTTTATGACCCTGTGTTACATCACCATGTATAAAAAAATTATAATTATCTATGATATCTTTTTCAAAAGTAAAATTTATACCATTATTTGATGATATTAACCCAATTTTACAATTTTGTTTAATTATACTATTATCAGTACCAGAAATATTATTATTATAATATCTAATTATACCAAATACTTTATTATTATGTATAAACATATAACCTGTATAAACATTTATATCCTTATTAATTTTAACCTCCATATAATTATTTTTCCATTGATTGATATTATTAGACACAAATACTTGTAATTTACGCTTTCCTCTACTTGGATTCCATCTACTATACAAATAATAATGTTGATCTATTTCATTATAAATTAAAGATGATTGACTATCAAAACAACAACATTCATTTTTAAGCCCCCAATCTCTATCTATAATTTTAACAGGAGCAGTCCATATTTCGCAATCTTTTGATTGGATTAAATATAATCCTTCGCAATACTTTCCATAGTGACAATATGGTGTTAACTTATCTGCAATTAAATAACTTGGTTGACTTACTCCGCCTACTCCAATATAAACATTATTTATTTTACAAATACTAAAATTATGAGATATAGTGTTATACGAAAATATATTTTTATAATAATTTTCTAAAACATTATTGCTTATATCTGATATTAGCGTTGTTTCTAGGTCATATCGTGTACCAGTTTGAATAACATATGCGTGTCTTGCACTACATATTAATTTATTTAAAGAAGGTATTATATTACCATAATAAAAAACTAAATCTTTCCTATTAGATAATGCGTATAAAAGATTATTATTCATAATTAATATAACAATATTAAATATTTAAATATTTAAAATTATTAAATTAATTATGAATAATATGCACGAGAATAATAACTATTATGTTTCTAGTAGAGGATTATTAAAATCTTGTGATTATTTTTCAATAACACCTAGATCTAGTATTAGGCAATTAATTAATTATCCACAATTAGAAAAAATAAAAAATATTAAAAATCCTAGTATTTATATTTGCAGTAGTGCAATTTCTTATTTTATAAATACTATGCTTCCTTTAATTAATTTCCCATTTATATTAGTATCAGGCGATTGCGATGAAACTATTCCTCAAGAAATATTAACATCAAATGATTTTAATAATTTAATTAGTGATAAAAGAGTGATACATTGGTTTTGTCAAAATATGACTATAAACCATCCTAAAATAACTAAAATTCCTATAGGATTAGATTATCACACATTAACACAACGACCATTATGGGGTCCAATTAGTAATTGTAATGAACAAGAAAAAATGTTACAAATGATTAAAGACAAATCGGTGCCATTTTATAATAGAAATATTAAATGTTACGCTAATTTTCATTTTTCTATGAATACAAAATTAGGTTATGATAGAAAAGATGCTTATCAAAAAATAGATAAAAAGATAGTATATTATGAAGATAATAAAGTATCTCGACTTATTACATGGAATAAACAAAAAGACTTTGCATTTGTTATTTGCCCACACGGTGGGGGTTTAGATTGTCATAGAAATTGGGAAGCTTTGTGTTTAGGTTGTATTCCTATTATTAAAACCTCCTCTATTGATAATTTATATAAAGATCTACCTGTATTAATTGTTAAAAGATGGGAAGATATAGATATAAATTTATTAAATAATACTATATCACAATTTAAAGAAAAATATGAAAACAATAAATTTAATATGGAAAAAATTAAATTAAGTTACTGGACAAATTTAATTAATAGTCATAAATAATAATTACAAACATTACCAATAACTACTATTTTCACATAGCTTTGGATTTTTGGGCATATCCTCTTTAAAAACATTTGTCCAATAATTATTTTGTGCATTTTTAATAGTTTCATTACCAGAAAGTCTACCTATAAAAAACTTTTTATTATTTAAATTATAATCTAGTATATGGTTTTGTAATATCATAAAATCTCTATATTTTTTTCTTCAGTAAATAGATTAATACTCATATATATTTAAATAAACACATATATTATTTAAATATATATTAAAGTATATATTTAAATGAAGTCTTGTTTAATATGTGGTTGTATTAAGGATTCTGAAAAATATTTAGAAAATGTATTTACAAATATTGAAAAAATACAAAAGTTATTTGATAAAACTAAAATTATTATTAGTTATGATATAAGTAAAGATAATACATTAAATAAGTTATATGAACTTCAAAAACGATTTGATATAGATATAATAATTAGCAATGATCCTCTAGTACCTATTAGAACTGTTAATATTGAACGGGCTCGAAATAAACTTATTTCTAAAATATACACTGAATATAATGACTATGATTATTTTATTATGATGGATATGGATGATGTTTGTTCTAAACCAATAAATATTGAAGTATTAAAAGAAGCATTAGATAAAAATAATGTATGGGATGGTCTCTTTTTTAATAATGCAAATTATTATGATTTCTGGGCACTCAATTTTAAAGATTTTCAATACTCTTGTTGGAATTGTAATAATCCTACAAAATTAATTAATATAATGAATCAAGAATTTATTAAAGAATCAAAAAATAAAGAATTTATAAAATGTGAATCTGCATTTGGTGGATTTGGTATATATAAAATTAACCGTTTTACTAATTGTTTTTATAGAACATTTGTAGATTTATCACTATTTAATAGAGATAATCTAAAAAATATATATGATAATTATAATATTTTGTATGATATTAGAAATAATATATTTGATTGTGAACATAGATTTTTTCATTTACATGCAATTCGAATAAATAATGTAAAATTATTTATTTATAATAAAAATTTATTTCCTGAATATATTGGACAGCATACAGATATATTATATAAATAATAAATAATAATAAATATATTTTTATATTAAATTTAATGTTAAAAGTACGCTTTTTACAGTCATCAGGTAATATTGAAGATAATTCTAAAATTAATCATTATGCAGATATGTCAAAATCTCAGTTTATTGATATATTTTTACCATGTAATAGAGAATATACAATAGTAGAAGAAAAAGATGAAGCTGATATATGTATTTGTGGAACCCAACACACAGATAATAGTTTACTAAGAAAAGATGAATTAAATATTTTCTATACAATAGAAAATTTTTCGGTAGGAAGAACTCATTATCAACATTTTAATAAATTTGGTAGATACGATAACCCAATGATTCAATTATATATTTATAATGATATTACTATCCCTAGAAATAATACCATACCTGCTATATACCAAAGAATTAAATACTTTAATAAATTAAATGATATTAATACTAAGTTATACTATGAAAAAGCGCGAGAATTTTACAATAAATTAGATTATCCATTTAGTGAAAAAAAATTTTGCCTTTTTATCTCTCAAAATATGCTCAATCCTATTAAAATGGTTGCATTAAAATTTTTATCACAAATAGGACCTATACATTCATTAAAAGAGATAGCCAAGGATAATAAAGAACTTCAAAATATTAACTGTTATAATAGTTATGAGTTATTAAAATTATTTAATCAATATAAATTTATAATTTGTTGTGAAAATTCTAATACAGCTGGGTATACTACCGAAAAAATATTTAATGTTTTCTTAGCAAAATCTATACCTATTTATAATGGTGATCCCGAAATAGACAGATTTATAAATAGAGATTCTTATATATCATTTGATAGTAACCTAGTTAGTAAAATAAATTTACTTAATAATAATGAATATGAATATAACAAAATGATAAATGCATATAAAACTTATAAATTAGATTATACATTTATAGAAAATAACTTTGATAACTTGTTAAAAAAAAAATATTTAAAAAAAAATAATATTTAAATAATGTATATGAGAAAAACAAATAGATTTAATAAAAAACAACGAAGACATAAAACTAGAAAACATTACAAACGTAGTAAGAAATTAAAATATTATGGTGGTATGCCATTAAAT
>Ga0180433_10010107_pt1 | contig 11421 bp, 7 predicted proteins | sample SS_ome_8_FD_132980 | JGI IMG/M metagenome (GOLD analysis project Ga0180433, IMG submission 132980) | Hypersaline lake sediment archaeal communities from the Salton Sea, California, USA - SS_1_D_1 metaG | ecosystem: Environmental > Aquatic > Non-marine Saline and Alkaline > Hypersaline > Sediment... | reverse complement strand
TTCATTTCTTCGTGTACTTCCTGCTCTTCGTGGTTTTTCCTATTACGTTAGTTACCAGACACAACAGAAGGCAATGCCTTCTTCAATGCATTCTCGGTCAATGACCGGGAACGAGAACAGCTAAATACTCAGACACACCATTATCCTGATACTCCGATACTTTTCCCTTTCTTATTGCTTCTTGCATCTTTCTTATTGCTTCTTGCATCTTTACTCTTGCTACTTGTAATGGCTTGATTTTCAAAAATAATATTTCTTATAAACCCCTCTTAGTCTCCCCTTGTCAGGGGAGTCTTTTTTGTGATATTATTTTTGAAAATCACTCTGCATGTAAATTGTATCTCCTGACTTCTGGCTACTGTCCTCTGGTTTCTGAACGCTTACATTCTAAAGTTCTCAAGTTCTAACGATCTAAAACTCTAAAGTTCTATAATTCGGAACGACTTTCGCTGTCCTCGGTCTTTTCTGACCTCTGGCCACTGGTTTCTGGCTTCTGCATACACATCCTCTAAAGTTCTCAAGTTCTTAGGTTCTAAAGTTCTTTTCTCCTTTTCTCCATATTCCCTTCTCCGTCACTCCGATACTCCGTTACATTCAAAGCAATGCCCATAATTCTCATTAACCACAACTGGCTGCTGAACGTACCACGCGGTCCGCCGTCCGCGGTCTGCGGTCATTCTGATATCTGACTACTGTCCTCTGGTTTCTGAACGCTTACATTCTAAAGTTCTAATTCTCTTAAGTTCTAAAATTCTCAAGCTCTCACGCTCTTAAGTTCTGTTTTTTCCTTTTTCCTTTTTCCTTGTTTTTATTCCTTCTTACTCAGCTGAATTAATGATAAAATTTCGTCTTAATGGTATCAGTCAATTCTTTTGTTAACCGTAACGATTTAGCAGATCTGGAATGTGTATATTCAGTTAAATATTTCTTTGCTGCTTCCGGATCTTTTTTATGAAGACGCAAAGCTGTATTTTCTATCTCTTTTTGAATGTGAAACTGATAGTCCTCAAAATCAGAAAAAACTGGAATGATGATTTCTGCAGCTTCCGTATAATGAGCATCAGCCAGATTTTCCAGATCATTGATAATCCAGAATGCTGCAGAAGGATCATATTCAAAAGTTCCGGGAACCGGATCAAAATGATATTTCAGAGCCTGTTCATGATTCTCTATGCCGGGTGTGTTGTTATACTGTTCAGGAATCTTCGTTATACATTCATACCAGGGTACAAAAGCATTGAAATCCGGACGACCAAAACAGGTCCAGACCACACAATTAATATCTTCGGGTAGATTATCCCTGTACTGCACAATAGTTGAATGAACTGTGGACATAGTACATATGGCTCTTTCACTGGTATTATTAGGATTAATAACAATATTTCTCGGTACTCCTCCCTGAACCTGAGGAATCATTCCGGCCAGTTCTTTTTTGGTGACAGGACCGTATTGTGTTCCTTCATAGTGATCTCTGAGAATATCCATTATATCTGCAACTCCAATTTTTTTCTCTGGTGTAACTGCAAATGGGAGCCCCTTTCCCCTGGCTTCCTCAACAGAAACTGTTTTGCCGGTAACCAACTGCTGAGCTCTCCACTGACGGGTATCATATCCCCGCTGGACAAATTTCCCTTTTGGATGAGGAACCCTCATATAGGAGTAGGCAAAATCAAACGGTTCTCCGCTTTTTGGATCATACCACCCTCTTTGTATAGCGTAATCACGGACATTATCACTGGAGACTATGAAATTATCTTTATCTTTAAAATCAACTTCCCGTATTACATACATATTGGGAATAAACACCACCCCGTCATCCGGCACTCTCTGAGCCACCCAGTGTTTTCCTTTTACTATAGAAAGCACCCACCCCTCTTCATCATCACAGATGATCAGTGTTCTTCCTGAAGAAGTATAGCCGTATGTATCAAGAAGCTTACCTGCAATTTCAACTCCATCCCGGGCAGTTCTGGCTCGTTCCGCTACAATTCTTCTCAACATAAAACCAATACCGCCTTCAGTCAGTTCTCCCTGATCTTCCCGGGAAGCACAGCCATCACTGGCTACAGTGACTCCCCATTCATTTACATAACAATCTGAAAAAGGCAAATCATTTACCTGAAACCATAACAACGACCAGGTTTGATCAACCTGGGAGATCTCAGCTCCACCTCTCAAAGTAATTATCTCGCCCTGCTCATGGGTCATCCCGGGAACTCTCCATACATTTACTACTCTCCTTCCTCCATCATCTTCATTATGTCCAAAAAGAACTGTACCGTCTGTACTCGCCTTTTTACCAACAATGATAGTTGAACAAGGGTAAACAGCAGTACTGGTCAAAATCAATAAAGCAAACAATACCATTAATTTCTTTCTCATTTTCTTTAATTCTCCTATATTATAAATAGTGCATTCTTTTTAAAATAAAAAAATAAAAGAATCACCTCCATTACAGTAATATGCTGTAACTTCATGATTCTTTCCTTTAAAGAAAATAATTACTGTTCTTATTATATAGTAACAATTAACAAAATTTAAATAAATATTTAATCAAGGTATTTACGTAAATATTGACTTCGGGAAGTATGACGAAGTCTTCGGATTGCTTTCTTTTTAATCTGTCTGACCCTCTCCCTGGTCAGATTAAACACTTCACCTATCTCTTCCAGAGTTAAAGGCCTTTCACCCTCTAATCCGTAATACAATTTTATTACTTTAGCCTCTTTCTCGGAAAGAGTGCTTAATACATCTTCTATCTCAATTTTTAATGAATCACTGTTTAAATCATCATCAGGCAAAGGCTGATCACTGTTCTCAAGAATATCCACCAGTCTGTTGCCATCCTCTTCCTGAAGGGGTGCTTCCAGAGAGAGATGCCGCCCTGCCATTTTTAAAGTTTCATACACATCCCGGCCATTCATTTCCATTGATTCAGCAACTTCCTCTGTATTGGGCCTTCTTTCTAATTCCTTTTCCAGTTTCTCATGGACACGTCCGATTTTATTTAAAACTCCTACTTTATTTAAAGGAAGCCTTACCACTCGTGAGTGTTCTGCAAGAGCCTGCAGGATAGACTGACGAATCCACCAGACTGCATACGAAATAAATTTAAACCCTCTGGTCTCATCAAACCGCTTAGCAGCTTTTATAAGTCCAATATTTCCTTCACTTATTAAATCACTCAGTGAAAGCCCCTGATGCTGGTACTCTTTTGCCACGCTGACCACAAAACGAAGATTTGCCTGAACTAATTTCTCCATAGCTTTATGATCATTTTTCTTAATACGTTTTGTCAGTTCAATCTCTTCTTGCGCTGTCAGTAAAGAAACTTCACCAATTTCTTTGAAGTACTGATCCAGTGTCTGCTGAGCTCTGTTGTCTTTCTTTTTAGCCATATAATCTTTTCACCTAGTTCTGCTTAACAACCCTATGTTTCATATATAGTGAATTATATTACACTACCTACACAACTTATAATGTGCAAAAAAAAATACGGTCTGTCAAGAGGATAAACAAAAAAATGTGATTTTTTTATGTTTTTCAATAAAACACATATTAATCAATTCTATAAGGAGCATTCCAGTAAAACTGAGTAATACCGAAAGAAGATCCAAGCCAGATATAATCTCCATCTGGAAGAATCCATCGTATGGAATTATGGAGCAAACCATCTTCTATGGTAAAACGGCGCCAGCGGTCATCCTTTTTTATAAATTTTATTAATCCACTATCAGATGCTATCCAGACAATATCTTCTGTATTGAGTATTGAATTAATCTTATCAGGAACCGGATAATGATCAACAGGATATCCCTTCCATTTTTTATTTTTCATGTCATACATTTCTATCCCGTTTTCCCCCGCAAACCAGACTTCGTCATTATAGATATCAATAGCATTAATATCCAGGTTTAACACATTAGGAGCACCCTTCATATAACTCCACTTGTTTTTTTCTGTATTAAAATAATATTTACCCTTGTCTGTTCCGACCCAAAGATTCTTATCATCACTTGCTAACCGGTAAATCATTCTCTTGCCAAGAGATTTTTTGTTCTCCCTCTTTATTATGCCTCCGTACATTGAATTAATTCCAGCTGAAGTACCGATCCAAAGGGTATCCCCTGTTTGAGCAAGAGAGGTTATATAGTCATCCCATAGATTATCAAATGAATCATATACTGTCCACGTATCTGCTTTTTTATTATAACTGACTAGTCCGTCTTCAGTAGCAAACCAAACCAGAGAGGTATCTCTTTCCACTAAAATATCATTTACATCATCACTTCTCAGTATACTTACATAACGAGCTTCGAAATATTCCCAGCGGTTCTCTTCCTGATCCCACCAGGTAATGGCTCCTTTACCTTTTCCGCTTTTTCCTCCAACCCACATAGTGTATCCATCCCAGGCCATTGTCTGAACATCAGGGTGATAGAGCCCAAAAGGAAGCATACTCAGACGTTCGGTTCTAATATTTCCCACCCCGCATCCCAAACCATCTGTACCTATCCATATAGATCGGAAATTATCCTTAAACGCATAGGTAATGCGATATTTCCGCAAATCAAGTCTTTTAATATAGCCTTCCGGATCATATATATATTGTTCATTATTCATAAAAAAATAAGGAAGATTATTAACCATGCCGGCACTGCTCCAGCGAATGTTATCCTGCGCTGCAGATTCTTTGTCTGAGCGGGAAAACATACTGCCAAATTTATCACCCTGATAATAAATTTTTCCTATCTTAAGCCATAAAAATCTATCACCGCTTCCCAGATCACTAATTCCGCGCCTTATATTATCAGGATACCCGATATTAAACCACTCACCTGTCGTCGGGATACGATAACTGAGTCCAATCTCAGTTGCACACCATAAATTTCCGGTAGTAAAATCATAATAAACAATAAATATTCTGTCATCCTTCATACCATTACTTCTGGTAAAAGGGGTATCCCATTCTTCTTTATAGAATTGATACCTGCAGACACCTCTGGTTGTCCCAAAATAAATATATTCATCCCCTTGATCAATACTGGTAACATACCGCATCACCGGATAACTGATCCAGTCATGAGGTTTATATTTTATTGACTGGTCTGAAATCTGCTGGGTATATCCCGTACTGCTGATTAATAATATATTAACTATCACAAACAATACTTTTTTCATCACAAACAACCTTTCATTGTTAGAACACAGACCGCAGACAGCGGACCGCACATCAAACTGGCTGCAATCAACAGCCCATTTTTTTGCTATTTTTTTTGCTACTTGATGATTTTTTATTGACCGTTATCAACTATTGAATTTTGCTTAATAACTATTCTCACTGACTTCTGAACTCTGGTCTCTGGTTTCTGCACGATAACTATCTAAACCAAAAGGTTCTAAACACTGATATCTTAAAAAATTGCCCAACATTACTTTAATTTTTTATAAATTAATTATCATTTATTACAATGTCAAGTAGAAGGCGACAAAAAAAATTAACTGTTTTTAATGTTGAGGAATGAAAAAAATGGTAATGGATCCTTACTGATTAATACACTAAAAACGCAGTGTCACCACTGTTCCCTTATGAGGTTCAGAATCAATACTGATTGTTCCTTTATGCATACGCATAATCTGACGGCATAAGCTCAATCCGATTCCTGATCCTTTTTTCTTTGTAGTGTAAAATGGAATGAAAATATGAGCCTGAACATTGGAATCTATTCCAGGTCCGTTATCAATAACCTGGATAATGGTCCTGCTTCTGCCATCCAATTGAGCATTAAGTGAAATTTTAGGAGTTTTCCTATTTTCCAGAGCATCCATCGCATTAATAATCAGGTTGATAAGCGTCTGCTCAATGAGTACTGAGTCTGCTGTCAACTCAAGAGTTTCAGGATTTATCAGAGTACTGAATTGTATTCCTTTTTTCTTTATGTCGGTTCCCATCAGCTGTTCAATCCGTTTAAAGAGAGACGAAACAGATATAATTTGAATATCTGGTTTGGGAATACGTGTCAGTTTTCTGTATGACTCTACAAACTGAAGCAAACCTTCACTTCGTTTTTTTATGGTCTGAACAGCTGCCTGAACATCTTCTATAGAAACTGATGTATTTTCATCTTTTGAGTCTTGCCGGGATTGCTGGATAAGCATTCCATTTACTGTGGCAGCCAGAGAAGATATGGGGGTTACAGAATTCATAATCTCATGTGTCAGCACTCTTATAAGATTCTGCCAGGCTTCCATTTCTTTTTCTTCCAGTTCACTCTGAATATTCTGGATGGAAATAAGTTTATAACATTTTTTACTCATTATGAATTCAGTGGAATAGATATTCAAGTTCAGCACCTCATCTTCATTGTTAACTTTAATTAAGGTTTTTTCCCCCGGTTTTAAAGTCATCAGAGTAGTAACAAGTTTCTTGTTTAATGTTGAAAGTTCTGTGATACTTCGTATATGCGGCATGTGGAACAGACGTTTTGCTGCATTGTTTATTAAATCTATCTGTCCATCCTCCTGGAAAGAAAGCAACCCTGTTCCGATATGATTCAGTACAATCTGCAGACGACGAAAATGCTCTTCTTTTTCCATACGTGCTTTTTGGAACTTATCCAGGACATCTTTAAAAGACCGTTTTAATTCAGTAAATGATCTGCCTAATCCCAGTCCTGAAAAAGACTGAGAAAAATCCTCATACCTGACAGCTTCAAAAAAACGCACCAGATAATAATTAGTTCTTTCAATATATCGTATAAGAGAAACAATCTGATAAAAAACTATACTCGCAATAATTATTGCAAGCAGATATTGTTTTATTACAAAAATAAAATATATAAAAATAAATAAACTCAGCGATAAAAATAAGATTCTGGTAATGCAATTAATTCGGAATTTTCGTAATATCATCTTTTCTCATTAGGCTATTTTAACTGAGACCATGGTCATATCATCATGTTCAAGGAAATCCCCGGAAAATAAACTAACTTCGTTATACACATTTTCAATTAATTTTTTACTGGTTTGATGCCGGTTATTTATAATTAAATCAATCAATCGTGTCTCTCCAAATACAATACTATCACGATTCATCACTTCTGTAAATCCATCCGTATAAAAGACGACCATATCATTTGATTGTAATTCACAGCTCTTTTCTTCAATTGACTTTGTAAACTCTTGTTCATCTGCCAATCCCAGAGCAATTCCTCTGGATTCTAAAAATGAATATGATTCTTTCTTACTGTTTAAATGTACAGGTGGATTATGTCCTGCCCGGGCATAAGTAAATCTTTTAGTTCGTAAATCAAGCACTCCATAAAACATAGTAACAAAAGAATCACGCCATAAAGACTGATAAAGCAGACTATTAACTTTTATTAAGACAGATTTGGGTGAAAGCACTTCCTCAGCTTTAGATTGAACAATTCCTTTGGTCAGAGTCATATAAATAGCTGCAGGCAATCCTTTACCGGAAACATCCCCTATAACAATGCCAATTTTATCTGAATCAAAGTGAATATAATCATAATAGTCACCTCCGATTTCTCGAGCCGGTTTGCAGAATCCGGTAATATCTATCGAAGGTATCTGCGGATGCTTTTTAGGTAAAAGTTCTGTCTGTATTTGATGAGCAACCTCCAGTTCCTTGGCTGCACGTTCCTGTTCCAGCTGTTTTTTTATGTTTTGAAGAGATATTAACGTTATCTGAGTTCCCTGCAGAAGGAATTTGGTTGTATGGATTGAAAGCATAAATTTTTTCCCTGCTCTTTGTAAGGGAACAAGAACATGTTCACCATTCTCTAATTGTAAAAGCATATCTGTAAATGTTGGTTCCGTTTCTTTCAGTTCATGAATATTTGTCAGTTTATGTAACCCGAGCAGCTTCAATGCCGTACTGTTAATAAATCCAATCTTTCCGTTCTGCTGAAAAGAAATGATACCTATACCAATATGTTGTACCACTGTTTGTAGATACTGGTAATGTTCTTCAGTTTTGTTGCGATATTTTTTAATTTCGTTTATAATACCTGAAAAAGCCTGAGAAAGTACATTGAATGATGATTTTTTCCCATTTTGTTTAAATGAGCAGGAAAAATCCTCATATCGTATGGCATCCAGAAATCGGGCAAGTTCTCTGTTGGTCTTTTCTACAAAGCGGATTAAGCTATAGGTCTGATAAAAAATGACTATGCCTATGAAACCAACAAGAATATAATTTTCTGTTTTATTCATTAACAAAAAAAACAGCCAGATGAAAAGGAAAATGCCAAGCACTCGTAATACTGTAAATGTTTTAAAATATTTATAATCCATACTTTTCCAATCGACGATACAGGGAGGTCCTGGTCAAACCTAATTCCCGTGCAGCTCTGGAAATATTGCCATTATGTTTTTTTATGGCCTTCTGAACAGCCAGTTTTTCCACCTCATCAAGTCGTAAATCATCCAAAGCGAAATCATCAGTAGTAGCACCAGGCTGAGACAACAAAATATCTGAGGGATTTAAGCTATTACTCTCACTCATGATTACTGCTCTTTCCACAGCATGCTGCAGTTCTCTTACATTTCCTGGCCATTTATATTCTTCCATTTTTCTCAATGTTTCACTATTAATACGTTTAATCGGCATATCATACTTTTCACAGTAAATCTTCAAAAAATGATCTGTAAGCAGCGGAATATCCTCTTTACGATCACGTAATGGAGGTAAATTTATTTCTACTGTATTTATCCGGTACAGTAAATCCTGTCTGAATTCCTGTCTGGCCACCATATCATTAATAGATTTATTGGTTGCACAGATAAGACGGATATCAATCGAAATGGGTTTATGTGAACCTAAGCGAATTACTTCTCTGTTTTCCAATACAGTAAGGATTTTACTCTGAAGAGTTTTAGGTAAATTACCAATCTCATCCAGAAAAAGGGTGCCGCCGGAAGCTACTTCAAAACGACCAGCTCTGTCTGACTTAGCATCAGTAAATGCACCTTTTACATATCCGAACAATTCGCTCTCAAACAATGATTCACTTATAGCTCCCATATCAACACTTATAAAAACTTCATTACATCGTTGCGATTCCCGGTGCAGAGCCCTGGCTACTAATTCTTTACCAGTACCGTTTTCTCCCAGAATAAGAACATTAGCATCTGTTTTAGCCACTTTTCTTATGGTTTTAAATAATTCCTCCATAGCAGGACTCTTACCAATAAAATTATGAAAGGGCTGATCCATGTCAGCACTCAACTGTTTTTGCAATGAGCGCAGATTATCCAGTTCAGTACGCGAATGCCGTAATCTCATAGCTGCTGAAATTGTTGCCAGCAGTTTTTCGTTTTGCCAGGGTTTTAAGATAAAATCAGTTGCTCCGGCTTTAATAGCGCGGACAGCCATTTCAACATCGCCATACGCTGTAATGATAACCACTACTGCCCAGGGATCAAGTTCGAATATTTTATCAAGCCACTTAAAACCTTCTTTCCCGCTAGTAACATCCTGGGTAAAATTCATATCCAGTAAAATAACATCATATTCTTCATGTTTAAGAAGATAAGGTATCATTTCCGGATTTTTTTCAGTATGAACAACAGCAATATGCTGTTCAAGGAAAAGCCGGGCCGCTTGCAGGATGTCCTCATTATCATCCACAACAAGAATCTTACCGCTTTTTTTACTCATAATGAAATCCAATTTTACTTATTAATGATAAGATACATATTACCATTCACAAATTCAATATCTTTATTGCAATCATTATACCACTGCATAAAACCTGTAATTCCTCCTAAATGAAAAAATGATTTTATCGCAAAGTAAAGAGGGTAAAAATACAAAAGCCACGAAGATACACGAATTAAACACAGAAAAACTTTTTATTAATGAGACTATTCTAAAAACCTACTAAAAATACGAAAAACACGGAAAACAATATATAAACTCAATAAAAACAATTTTATATTTTCCGTATATTTAGTAGGGAAGGTTTTTAGAGTGGACTCATTAATAATGCAATTTATTGCCATTTAATGCTATAAATATCCGTGTAAATCCGTGTTAATCTGTGGCTGTTCTATAATGCGGGTACTGAGTGTACGAATACGTACACCAACTGTAATACCAGCGTACACCTTATATGTAAAACAATATTGATATCCCAGCCTAAGTTCTATAAAAACAATTATGGTATGCTTCTTGCCTGAATTATATATAAAAATTTCTAATTTCACAATTTATAATGGGAGAAATACATGGACAGAAAAATTGAAAAGAAACGATTTACTCTTAAAAATATTTTAAAGATAGGGCTGCCTTCTGCTTTTTTTCTTTTAATCCTTATAATGATAATATTTGGTGATAAAAGTTCCAAATATAATATAAACAGGGAACGAATCACTATATCAACAGTGTACAAAGGAGAATTCCAGGAATATATTCCGGCTCAGGGTACAGTGGTCCCTATTCAAAGATACACGCTGAGCGCTACTGAAGGAGGAGTTGTGGAAGAAAGGATCATTGAAGCTGGTACACCGGTAAAAAAAGGTGATCCTATTGTTAAAATGTCCAACACAAATCTTCTTTTAACAATCTTAAATAATCAGGCTCAAGTGAACCGGGCTGCCAATGATTTACGCTCTACACGTCTTTATATGGAACAAAATAAATTGCAATTAAAAAGAAATTTAGCAGAAATCAAATACAATCTCTTAACACAGGAAAGAGAATATAAGAGAGCCCAAAAACTCTATGAAAAGGATCTTATATCCAAAGAAGAATTTGAATTAATAAAAGACGAGTATGAATATTCGCTAAAATCTAAGGAGCTAACTCTTGAATCTATGCACCAGGATTCCCTGTTTCGGGAAAACCAAATAAAACAGCTGGAATTATCTCTTGCTCAGATGGAAAAGAATTTGTCTATTGTTCAAAAAAGAGAAGAAGCGTTAACTATCCGAGCTCCCATTGACGGTATGCTCACTTCTCTGGATGCGGAGATTGGTGCTACAAAAAGCCGGGGAGAGGCCATTGGCCGTATTGATGTTTTGGATAGTCTGAAGGTAAGATGCCCTATTGATGAACATTACATTGCCAGGATTGAAGAAGGGAAAAACGGTAGTTTTACATTTGCTGGGCAGACCCATGAACTGAAGGTAAGAAAAGTATTTCCGGAAGTGAGCGAAGGCCGCTTTGATGTCGACCTTACTTTTGTCAACGAATTACCTGCAGGAATTCGCAGAGGCCAAACTCTCCATATCCGGCTTGAACTTGGTAATCTGGAACAAGCCATTCTCCTTTCCCGGGGCGGGTTTTATCAGACTACCGGAGGTCAGTGGGTTTACCTGCTGGACAAATCAGAATCTTTTGCTGCCAAGCATTCTATCCGATTAGGCCGGAAAAATCCGGAAGTTTTTACAGTT
>Ga0180433_10010105_pt1 | contig 11424 bp, 8 predicted proteins | sample SS_ome_8_FD_132980 | JGI IMG/M metagenome (GOLD analysis project Ga0180433, IMG submission 132980) | Hypersaline lake sediment archaeal communities from the Salton Sea, California, USA - SS_1_D_1 metaG | ecosystem: Environmental > Aquatic > Non-marine Saline and Alkaline > Hypersaline > Sediment... | reverse complement strand
CGATCACTTCCAGCACAGAAGCCCTGGGCGCCGATTTGATCCCTTCCATGGAATCGGCAAACCCCTGGTCTATGTGCCTCACCTGGGCCGTAATCGTATCCAGGAACTTCTCGGGCTCTATGGGCTCATGCGACAGGCCGCATTGAAGCGCCAACCCCACGGCTGTGGCTTGGGCCACCGCACCGGCCAGCCCTTCCGGGTGATTGTGGGTAATGCGAGCACTCAGCAGGGCGTTTGCATTGATCGCTTCCAGGTCGTGGTAGTAGAAGCAGCCGATAGGGGCGACTCGCATGGCCCCGCCATTGCCGAAGCTGTCAGTGCCCACCCGATCCCAAGGCAGCCCCTGTCTGATTCTTTCCATGACACCGAAAATCCGCCGTCCGTAGCCCCGTGCGGGATCGAAATTTTCCTGAAACTTTCTTGCACACACGGCAGGATCGAATGCTCCTTTTTCCGACAGGGTCTCCAAGAGCCCAATCATCATCTGCGTATCATCCGTATAGCGCCCCTCGTCTGCCAGCATGCCGTCCAGGAGGCCGAACCGCCCGTAAATCGCCCTGTGAGACCAACCTTCTACAGGCGCCCCCAGGGCATCCCCCACAAAGGCGCCCATGGCCGAGCCCAGGAATTTGTCCAGGAGGGGCTCCTTGTTTGAATCCTTCACCATCGCTTCTCCATAACGGCCAGGCCGTCAGCTACACGGCTTCTGTGGGAAAACAGACTATCAGAAATAGGCGCTTCACGCCACCGCTTTAGCGGCCTCAAGGACCATATCCACCGACACGCCCCTCAGACATTGAGCCTCATGGCAGTTTGTCTTTCCTGTCTCAAAACAGGGGGCACAGTCTGGAGCGCCCCTTAGGACCTTGACGGCCTTTCCCACCGGGCGCCATCTCTTCGGACTCGACGGTCCAAAGATGGCCACCGTGGGCACGCCCATCATGGCGGCCAGGTGGGCCAAGCCGGAATCATTGCCGATGAAGCACTTGGCGGCCTTCATGAAGGTCATCGCCGCAGAAAGATCTTGAAGCTGGTGGATCTGAAATTTTCCTTCCACCCGTTTTTTGATCACGGGCAGGAGGTCGGATTCAGCCGGGCCCAAAAGGAAAACCGCCTTTTCACCATTCATCTCTGTGACGGCGCCAGCCAAGGCGATGAAGTTGTTCACGCTCCAGCGCTTTCTTCGACTCCCTGCACCGGGGTGGATAAGAATTGGATCTTGTTCCCGGAGGCTTAAACTGTCTTCCACAGGCCCATGCCGCAACGACGATGCCCGGGCTCCAATTTTCCCTTTGCCGACTTTTGTTCTGGATGCCCATGTTTCCCGTTCCCCATGTCGCACGCCCCAATCGTCGCTGTTTCTCAGCAAACCCTTTATCTCCAATTGTCTTCGGATATGACCCGCCACATGGACTTCCTCCCCTGACGGCGGTCGAGGCGCGATCCTGTATGTTCGCCCCCTGTGATGTTGCCTGATGCGACGGCTCATATCATCTGAAAAACCAATAAGGACGGCGGCGTCATAATCGTCTATGAATGCTTGCATATCAAGAGGCGTATCTTTGGCGAACAAGCCGCTGAAGCGGGCCCTTTCAACCGGGAAATGGACGGTCGCCACTCCAAGGTCGCAGGCGACCTTGCCAATCTGATCCTTGCACAACATGGCCAAACAGGCCCCTCTTTCCTCTTTCAAGGCTAGAAGGGCAGGAAAGCTAAGGATCACATCGCCGAGGGCGCCTTGATGAATGACCAGTATTTTTTCCCTCATGGTCTAATGGCTCTTCGCCCGGCCTGTGGCTCTCGAACCGGACAAGACCTCTGTGCCGGTCTAGGCGTGTCTGCGGCCAATTTGTCAAAAAACTGCACGTCTTGTCAACGGTGATGGTTTGCGTCTTACCCCGGCCAGGCATTTTTCCTTTCAATCCCCGGAGTGAAATGGTAGCCATTTTGGGGCCACCTATTTGCGGCAGGACAACTTCGCCCATGAGAAAAAAACTCTTTGGGATCTCACTCGGTGATGCCGGGCCGGCAGCCATGTCCGGGCTCCTCTTGACGGCCTCCTTTCCCAAGGCGGACCTGGGCTTTCTCGCCTGGATCGCCCTTGTGCCCCTTTTTCATGCGACCAAAGGTCAATCTCCACTGGCCGGTTTCAAGTTGGGGTGCCTGACGGGCCTCGTCCACTACGCCACCCTTCTGTACTGGATGGTCGGGGTCATGTCCACCTATGGCCAACTGCCCATGGTCCTGTGTTGGGTCATCCTCGCCTTGCTCGTGGTCTATCTCAGTCTGTATCCGGCAGTCTTTGCCATGGTGATCAGCGGCCGCCGGACAAGGTCGCCCATTTATTTCTGGTGCGCTCCTTTTTTGTGGGCGGGCCTGGAATACACCAGGGCTTTTCTCCTGTCAGGTTTTCCTTGGGAGAACCTGGGCTGCTCCCAATATAACCGTTTGCACCTCATTCAGATTTCGGATATGCTGGGCATGTACGGGGTGTCGGCCCTTATCGTGGCCGTCAATGCCGCGCTCTTTGAACTGTGGGACGCAGCCCGTCAAAAAAGGGGCCTTGCGTGGAAGCCGACGTTGGCCGTCGCCTTTGTCGTCGCCGGTTTTCTGGGTTACGGCACGTGGCGCATCGCAAGGGTTGACAGGGCCGCTGAAGCCGCACCCAAACGAATGGCGTCATTGGTGCAAGGCAACATCGACCAGTCTGTGAAGTGGGTTGCCTCGTTTCAAGGCGAGACCTTAAGGCGCTACGGGACCCTTTCTCTCGAAGCGTTGGAGAACCGACCGGACCTGATCATTTGGCCGGAGACGGCCCTTCCGTTTTACTTCTTGCACGACGAGGGTTTAACCGCTCGGGTCTTGAAGTTGGTCCGCACTTGCGGGGTCTACTTTTTGGTGGGAAGCCCTTCTTTTCGCACGGAGGGATCTGAGATCCGCTATTATAACAGCGCCTTCTTGCTGGGTCCGTCCGGCGACGTTTTGGGCAAGTATGACAAGGTGCACCTGGTCCCCTATGGGGAATATGTGCCCCTGAAAAGGTTCTTTCCCTTTTTGGGGAAGATGGTCGAAGCCGTAGGCGATTTTGATTCCGGCGAAAAGGGTCAGGTGCTTTCCTTAAACACGGAAAAGCTGGGCGTCTTGATCTGTTTTGAAGTTATCTTTCCGGGGCTTGCCCGCGCTGTGGCCCAAAACGGGGCCCAACTTCTGGTCAACATCACAAACGATGCCTGGTTCGGCGCCTCAAGCGCCCCATACCAGCACCTTTCCATGGTGGTGTTCCGGGCGGTCGAGAACCACCGAGCCGTGGCAAGAGCGGCGAACACGGGAATCAGCGCGTTCATCGACCCCGTGGGCAGGCTTGTCGACAAAACCCCGTTGTATCGGGAGGCCGTTCGAACCCGGGCCGTGCCCATGATGAATCAAAAGACTTTCTATACGTCTTACGGCGACCTTTTCGCCACAGGCTGCGTTTTGATCGCCTTGATCCTTTGTATCGACGTTTTTCGGAACCGATCGTTTTTCAACTGATTGCCGGCACCGTTTATTGAACCGATTAAGCGAGCGTATATAAAATTAGCATTGTTCCTTACGGTCGAAGATTCCCTGCAGCTTGCTGCAGGGTCTTCAATCCTTGAATCCTTTGCATCAACCAATCGGGAGAAGAACCGTATTCTGTAACAAAGAACACGCATTTTATGAGCAACGCACCAGGGAGGGATTGCCATGTCAACGGAATTAGAAGCCAGAATCGAATCACTTCAACATAGACTGGAACAGCTCAGGGGCTATCTTTGACATAGACGAAAAGGAGAAGCGCCTCGGCGAGATCGAGGCGGTCATCTCGGAGAAGGGCTTTTGGGATGCGCCAGAGGAAACAACACAGATCCTGAAACAAAGAACGGCCCTTTCTGAAAGCGTTCAGGCTTGGCGGAAGCTGCGCAATGACCTTGAGGATGCTGCCGTTCTTCTGGACCTGGCCCTGCAAGAAGACGATGCCGCCGCCATGGACGAGGTGTCGGCAGCCATAAAGGCCTTGCAGAAGGCCGTTGATCAGATGGCGCTTGCCCGAATGCTCAGCGGCAAGAATGACGACAAGAACGCCATCGTCTCTATTAACGCAGGCGCAGGAGGAACGGAAGCTCAGGACTGGGTCGAGATGCTTTTCCGCATGTATGTGCGGTGGGCCGAGCGAAAGGGATATACGAGCACCGTCGTTGATTTCCAGCCTGGAGATGAGGCCGGCATCAAGAGCGTTACCTTTATTGCCAGCGGTCTCTACGCCTATGGCTACCTGAAGGGCGAAATCGGGATCCATCGCCTGGTGCGGCTTTCGCCCTTTGACACCAACAGGAGACGACACACGTCCTTTGCCTCCGTAGCCGTCTATCCGGAAGTCAGCGAAGAGGTGGTCATCGAGATAGACGAAAATGATCTGCGCGTCGAGACCTTCCGTGCCCGGGGCGCAGGCGGCCAGCATGTGAACAAGACCAGTTCCGCGGTTCGCCTCACCCATTTGCCAACCGGCATCGTGGCGCAGTGCCAGCAGGAATCCTCCCAGCACCGCAACAGGGCGATTGCTATGAAGGTCTTGAAATCGCGGCTCTACGAACACGAGGAAGATAAAAGGGCGGCGGAAAAGCAGGCGGACTATCAGAAAAAGGAAGAGATCGCATGGGGAAGCCAGATCAGATCCTATACGCTCCATCCATACCAGATGGTCAAAGATCATCGCATCGGGCTTGACATGGGAAACGTGTATGATGTCCTGGACGGCAACCTGGATCCCTTCATCGAAGGGGTTCTTCTTGCCAAAAGGTAAAAGACCTTTATTGCACAACGCCTTTGGGCGACAACCGAAGGGACGCTTATGATCAAGATACTCGTTGTCGACGACGAAAAAAGCATTAGGGCCCTGTGTGCCGAAGAATTGGGCGAGGAGGGCTACGAGGTCATGACAACCGGTGAAGGCAGGGAAGTCATGACGCTCATTGCCTCCGGCCAACCGTCCGCCGTGCTGCTGGACATCCGGATGGAAGACTGCGACGGGCTGGACCTGCTTCAGGAGATAAGGAACGCTTACCCTGATTTGCCGATCATTCTGAATACGGCCTATGACTCTTATAGGGAAGACGTGAAATCCGTTGCTGCGGATCACTACGTCGTCAAATCATTTGACCTTTCAGAGCTGAAGGCCAAGCTCGCCCAGGTCCTCAAGAAGGAAGGCCGATGATGAAGGCGATTTTCAGGTACAATGTCCTTGCCAAGCTGCCTGAAAGATTGCAGCCCCTGGGGAGGATTGCCTACAATTTGTGGTTCAGCTGGCACCACGATATCGCCGATCTGTTCAGACAGTTGGACAGGGAACTCTGGGAAGACTGCCAGCATAACCCCGTCTACATGGTGGGATCTGTCAGCCAAAAACGCTTGGAGCAGTTGGCACAGGACAGGGACTTTTTGGCCCGCGTGGACCGGGCTCACCAGGAGATGGAAAGGTATCTTTCTGTCAAGCCTTCCTGGGGCGACGGCGCCGAGGACCTGAGTGATTTTTGTGTGGCCTATTTTTCGGCGGAATTTGGTCTGGCCCAGTGTATGCCCATTTATTCCGGGGGTCTTGGCATCCTTGCCGGCGATTACTTGAAGTCGGCCAGCGACTTGAATTTTCCGGCAGTCGGTGTGGGGCTGTTTTACAACGAAGGCTATTTTCAGCAATACTTCAATGCCGACGGGTGGCAGCAGGAAGCTTATCCGGCACACGACGTGTCCGCCATGCCGCTTACCCTCATGAAAGATGAAAATGGCCGGTCCATCATGGTGGACGTGGACATACGCGGCCAGCTGGTCAAGATCCAGATATGGCGGGTCCTCGTGGGACGGGGCCCGTTGTTCTTGCTCGACACCAATGTCCAGGAGAATGTGCCCGAACATCGCTACATGACATCGAGGCTCTACGGCGGGGACTGGGACATGCGGGTCCGTCAGGAGATCGTGCTGGGCATCGGGGGGGTTCGAGCACTCCGCGCCCTGGGCATAAAGGCGTCCGTATACCACATGAACGAAGGCCATTCCGCCTTTTCTGCCCTGGAGCGCATTCGCATCCTGAAAGACGAGCAAGGTTTGTCCTTTGATGCAGCAAGGGAGTTTGTGATTGCCACCAATGCGTTTACGACGCACACCCCGGTGCCGGCGGGCAACGATATGTTTTCTCCGGATCTCATACGCACCTATTTCGAAGGTCTGGTGCACTCTTTCGGCATCGCCTTTAAGGTCTTTTTGGGATTCGGCCGCCAGGAACCCATGAACGAGGGAGAACCCTTTTCCATGACCGTGCTCGCCTTAAGGCTGTCGGCCCATGCCAATGGGGTGAGCCGCCTACACGCCGGCATTTCCCGCAAGATGTGGCACGCAATCTGGCCAAAGAATCCCGTGGAGGACATTCCCATCCGTGCCATCACCAATGGGATCCATATCCCGTCGTGGATCTCGAAAGACATGGCGGAGCTCTTTGACCGATATCCGGGACCCGACTGGATCGAAGACCCGGACAGCGGCCGCGTGTGGAAACAGATGGCCCAGATTCCGGACGCGGAGTTGTGGCAGGTCCATGAAAGGCAAAGGCAACGCCTGGTGGCCTTTACAAGAAAGCGGTTGCACGCCCGGCTCAAGTCCTGTGGGGCATCGGCCCGAGAGTGTCGGGTCGCCCTTGAAGTGCTTGACCCCGAGATCCTGACCATCGGATTTGCCCGTCGTTTCGCGGAGTACAAGCGGGCCACCCTCATCCTCAAGGACGAGAACCGCCTGATGAAGCTGCTGACCCACGCCGAGCGACCCGTGCAGATCATTATGGCCGGCAAGGCCCATCCCCAGGATGCCTCCGGCAAGGAGCTGATCAGGCGGATGATTCACTTTGCCAATCGAGAAGAGATCCGCCACCGGTTTGTGTTCCTTCAGAATTACAACATCCAGGTGGCGCAAATGATGCTGCAAGGCTGCGATATATGGCTCAACAACCCGCGAAGGCCCCTGGAGGCCTGTGGGACCAGCGGCATGAAAGCCGTTCCCAACGGGGTTTTGAACCTGAGCGTCCTGGACGGCTGGTGGGACGAGGCCTATGACCAGAACTATGGATGGGCCGTTGGACGGGGTGAGACCTATGAGGATGTTGAGTTGCAGGACGAGGTTGAGAGTCGCGACATCTACAATCTCTTGGAACGGGAAATCATACCCCTGTTTTACGACCGAGGCCCTGACAACCTGCCCGTTGGTTGGGTCGAAAAGATGAAGGCCGCCATGTGCGACCTCTGCCCGATCTTCAACAGCCACCGGATGGTTCAGGACTATGCCAAGCGTTTCTACCTGAGTGCGTCAAGGCGCTATAAGGGGCTTTCAAGGGAAGAGATGAAGGGCGCCAAAGAGATCGCCGTCTGGCGACAGAGAGTCATGACGAACTGGGATCAGATTCGCATCCACCGCGTTCATGTGCATGACGGCGCGCCTGTGCCGGTGTCTGGCCAGCTCCGTGTAGACGCCGATGTCTTTCTCCATGAACTTGAACCCGCAGACGTGGACGTGGAGATCTACTTCGGGCCGTTGAGCTTTGAGGGCGAGTTTACGGAAAGAGAGACGGTGCAGATGCAGGCCGTGAGTTCTGACGGCAACGGCAATCACCACTTTGAGGGCGAGATCCCGTGTATGGAGACAGGCAAGTACGGATTCACCATCAGGATCATGCCGAGCCACGAAAAGATGGAAACGCCCTACACCACGGGCCTGGTCATCTGGGCAAACGAGGATGTGATGGTGCGGCAATAGGCAAGCGGGCCCCGGCGACATGATCGTGTCTTTCCATCCCCATGTCAGGGGGGATGTAAATCTTCGGCTCACCCTAAAGGGCCTTTTTACGGACACGCAAGCCCAAGCCATCGCCTCGGCCCACGCCGTTGTCGTTCCCCAGCGCGTCAAATCTCACCAGTATCGGTTTTGCCGTGCCCGTTGTCCGAACCTTTTTCCCGATTACACGCATCGGTTCGGCTTTGAGGGAAAGTATGCCAACATTCAGCTCTTCAGAAAATTCACCGCCCCCCACCCTGAAACCAGCTGCTATGAATCGGTAGACGACTTTAAGGTTCGCCACGACGAGAACAAGGAACCACGCCTGCCCTTCCCATTTGTTTTGAAGGCAGACGAAGGCGGCGGCGGCTGGGCGGTTTTCCTGGTGAGGGATCGGCATGAACTGAGACAACGGCTGAGCAGCCTGGCTGACGTCGGCAGGCGTTTCATTGCCCAGGCCTTCGTCCCTCATGAAGGAAGAGATCTGCGCGTGGTCGTGATCGGCAAGATCATGAAGGCATACTGGAGATGCCAGAACGATCCCGAAGAGTTTCGCAACAATGTGGGCAGGGGGGCCGTCATCCGCGAGCACCTGGACCCTGCCCTCACCGCAAAGGGGATCCGGTGCGTCAGCGACTTTTGCTCAGAAACGGGCATCAACCTGGCCGCTTTTGACGTGCTCTTCGACCGCAGCAGGCCGCAACCGGAACCGCTCCTTTCGGAGATCAACTTTTTGTTTGGTCGCAAGGGCCTGGGAGGATCTGAACGTTTCCGGCAGCTTCTAAACGAGGCCGTTGGCGAGTGGGCAAGACGACCGGGGCTTCATGGGAAAGGGTTGGCGGACTTATCTGTATTGCCCGATCTCCACGATGATGCCTAACACGGCCCCCATGAGGAGGAATCCCAGAAGGCAGGCAAGGTCAATGATCATGAGGGGTGGTCCTTTCCATATAAATTCGAAAAAAGCCGATCATGTGACGTCACGGGGTTCATGGACCTGCAAGCTATACACCGGACGGGTCTCAACGAAAAGAACATATCACGAAAGCACGAAAATAGGAAGACACGAAATTCTGGCTGTTTTTCTTTTTCCCCCTTTCATTCTTTCGTGTTTTCGTGATGACCTTTCATATTCTCTCTATGATTGGGAACCTAAATCGCCAGCCGGGCCGGCTCTTTCTGCCCTTGCCCTTTGACCTGGGCCGGAGGGCTCGCCCACCGGTGGCCGTTGGCGTGGTCCCGGATAAAACGCTCCAACTGCGTCAACTGCTTGTCCGTCAGCGTCCCAAATTGGACGCCTCGGCGCCTCACGGTTGTGGAATTCGAGGCGGCGCCGTCAGCCATTTGCCGATCCAAAATGGTCTTAACTGGGACCCCGTTCAAGCGAAAACCATTGCCGGACAATACGATATCCAGTTCAAACGATTCGTAGGACCTCTCTTGGGAGGAAACATAACGAAGCACAAGCCCGCTCTTGCTGATATCCATGATCCGGCCCACGATATCGACATCCTGACCCAGGATGGGAGAACGGGGCCTTAGCACAACAAATGCCGCGTCACGGACCCGGAATCGCTCATGTTGTCTTCGGTCAACGAGCTCGTCACTCTTGTTCGCGTTATCCATGTCCGATTCCTCCTTGTCTAGGGAGCCGCCGTGAAAGGATGGACATGCAAAAATTATGCAAAATTAAGAGCACTTAGAGTGTTTGAAAGTTTTTCGTTGTAATTTAAAATGGTTGCGCTTATACTGCCGTGCAATCCACCGCCAACAGCTTGAAGGCTCATTATTGAAAGTATCGGGAAAAAAGCCACTTTTTTGGCAAGAAAGCCACACCAAGCCCTTCATCATCCCCCTCTTCATCCCCCACATGGGCTGCCCGCACCGGTGCGTCTTCTGTGACCAGGGCGCCATTACGGGCCACAAAAGCGGAGGCCTGTCGCCTCGGCAAGTTCGAGACGCGATGACGCAACATCTTGGCTTCAAAGGGAGGCGTCGAGGCTCGGTCGAGGCGGCCTTTTACGGGGGGAATTTCCTCGGGCTGCCGACCTCTGCTCGCGAGTCGCTTCTGGATGAGGCCCAGAGATTTGTCGAAAAGGGCCAGGTGGAGAGCATCCGCTTTTCCACCCGGCCCGATACCGTCACCCATGGCGCCCTGGAGGCCTTGGCTCCTTACGCGGTGCGGGCCATTGAAGTGGGCGCCCAGTCCATGGATGACGCGGTCCTCGCCCTCAGCCGACGGGGCCACACAGCCGCCCAGACTAAAGACGCGGTCAAGCGGCTCAAGGCCCACGGGCGCCAGGTGGGCCTTCAGATCATGCCCGGCCTCCCGGGAGACACCCCGGCATCGATTCTTGAGACCGGGCAGCGGGTGGCTGAACTCCGGCCTGATTTTGTTCGGATTTACCCCACAGTGGTGGTCAAGAACACGCCCCTCGCAAAGTGGCATGCTTCAGGCCGGTTTATGCCACTTTCCCTGGCCGAGGCCGTAGAACTGACCAAGAAACTCTATGTTTTGTTGACGGGCGCCGGCATCCGGGTCATCCGCATGGGCCTGCAGCCCAGCGGCAGCTTGCTGGAGGGCGGGCGCGTTCTGGCAGGCCCTTTTCACCCGGCCTTTGGCCACCTGGTCCATGGGGCCGTCTTTTTGGACCGGGCAATCCGGGCCTTTGAACGTCAACCAGGCCTGTCTAAGAGGGTGACCCTCAAGGTGTATCCCAAAGACCTTTCCAGGCTCATTGGGCTGAAAAAGGAAAATATCAAGCACCTGGTCAGACGATTTCACCTGGAAGAACTGCGCGTGACGGCTGATCCAGCGGTCCCTCAAGAGACCGTGCAACTGGAAAACATGTAATCTCCAACCAGACTGGGCTCCACCGAAAGATAGGGGACGTTCGTGCAGAAATTGCTTGACATTCCACTCCTCCATGTTACAAGCTCTTTTCATGCCGCGGTTGCCAAGATTAGACGCCCCAGGCGTCCTGCACCATGTCATGGGCAGGGGGATCGAAAAAAGAAAGATATTCCTAGACGCAAGGGATCGAAATGATTTCATTTCTCGGATAGCCGAATTGGCGGAAGACGATTCCATGGCCGTCTATGCCTGGACATTGCTCCCCAATCATTTTCATCTACTCTGCAAAACACTCGCGCGTCCCCTGTCATCAAGCATGCGGAGACTGCTGACCGGATACGTGGTCAATTTCAACAAGCGTCGCAAGCGTCACGGTCATCTTTTCCAGAATCGATACAAATCTATCGTTTGCCAAGAAGATGCTTATCTGAAGGAACTCGTGCGCTATATTCATCTGAATTTGATAAGAGCCGGTTTGGTTAAAAATATCAAAGACCTAAACAGGTCTCCCTGGTCAGGACACTCGGCATTGATGGGAAACATGGAGCGAGACTGGCAGGACACCGATTCCGTGCTGTCGTTTTTTGGAAAAGGTCGTGCCGCCAGAAGGAATTATCTAAGGTTTGTGGAAAAGGGAATTGCTCTGGGAAAAAGACCTGAGCTGGTAGGGGGCGGGCTTATCAGGAGTCTAGGGGGGTGGGCTGAAGTATTAGGTGCGAGGAGGCGTGGCGAAAAGCAGG
>Ga0180433_10010103_pt1 | contig 11428 bp, 5 predicted proteins | sample SS_ome_8_FD_132980 | JGI IMG/M metagenome (GOLD analysis project Ga0180433, IMG submission 132980) | Hypersaline lake sediment archaeal communities from the Salton Sea, California, USA - SS_1_D_1 metaG | ecosystem: Environmental > Aquatic > Non-marine Saline and Alkaline > Hypersaline > Sediment... | reverse complement strand
GCCATGGGAAGAAAGTTCTCAGAATCTTGGGGTACTTTGGAGGTGCGCTTGCCCATTTGGGCGCGCGGATTCGTAGCACAGGGTTTTAACCTGTGCCGTTGGCCGGGTGTCGTGGCTTGACGCGCTTGGCCGACGCAGTCGGTCGCGTCATCGAGGCCCTTGGGCTGTGCAACAGCTCAAGGGGGGGTGGCTGACAGCCTGACCGTTCGCGACTGGCCAACGGTGTGGCGGTTCTGGTCCGGTCACAGCGCGCCGGCAGGGGCAGAATGGGCTGGCGTTGGCACGACCAGGGGGTTTGCCACAAACTGGCTGATCGTCCTGGGCTGTCGACGCCTGCTGGCCAAGCTCTACTGAATCGCCCGGTCGGCCAGCCGGGGCCGCAGGCCCGCTGCAAGGCTGGCCGTGACGCCGAGGACTCCTGATCATGACGCAGGCAGCTTGTCTGCATCTTCCGCCGCTGCGCACGGCAGTTTGCGTTCCTCGATCCAGCAGTACAGCACGGGCACGACGAACACGGACAGCAGGACGATAAGCATTCCGCCGAAAGACGGGATGGCCATCGGCACCATAACGTCGCTGCCCCGTCCGATCGAAGTCAACACGGGGATCAGCGCCAGGATCGTCGTGGCCGACGTCATCAGGCATGGCCTGATACGACGTTGGGCGGCGATGACCGTGGCTTGGCGCATGGCTTCCCTGGTCGCGGGCCTGCGGTCCCTGAAGATCTGGTTCAGGTAGGTGGACTGAATCACGCCGTTGTCCGACGCGATGCCGAACAGCGCCAGGAACCCCACCCACACAGCCACCGAAAGGTTGATCGGATGGACCTGGAATAGCTCTCGCATATGAACGCCGAATGCCGAGAAGTCCAGGAACCACGGCTGGCCGTAAAGCCAGATCAGCCAGAACCCGCCGGCCCAGGCCACGAAGATTCCCGAAAAAACCAGAAGCGTCGTACTGATCCGTCTGAACTGGAAGTATAGAATCAGGAAGATCACGAACAAGGCCGCTGGCAGAACGACGGACAGGGTCTTCTGGGCGCGAAGCTGGTTTTCGTAGCTGCCGGCAAAGCTGTAGCTGACCCCCCGCGGCAAGACCAGCTCGCCGCTGTCGATCTTCGCTCGCAGATAACGCCGGCACTGCTCAACGACGTCCACCTCTGCGTATTGGGCCTTCTTGTCGAATACGACGTAGCCGACCAGGAAGGCATCTTCGCTCTTGATGGCCTGCGGGCCGCGGACGTAGCGAATCTCGGCCAATTGCGAGATCGGAATCTGCGCCCCAGCCGTGCCGGGGACGAGAATCCTGGTCAGTTTCTCGACATCGTCGCGAAGCTCTCGATGGTAACGAACCCGGACCGGGAAACGCTCCCGGCCCTCTACGGTCGTGGTGACCTTTCTGCCCCCGATTGCGATTTCGATCACGTCCTGAAATGCGCGTATGGGCACGCCGTGGCGAGCTATCGCAACCCTGTCCGGAACGATTTCGAGATACGGCTTGCCGACGATCCGGTCGGCGATGACGGTTGACGCCTCCACGCTGGGGACTTGCTTGAGGAACCGCTCGATCTGCAGGCCGGCCTTGTCGATGGCCTCCAGGGAAGGACCCCTGACCTTTATGCCCATCGCCGCTCGCATGCCGCTTTGCAGCATGACGATTCTGGCAGCTATCGGCTGGAGCTTCGGGGCCGACGTGGTGCCGGGTATCTTCGCGGCCTTGATGATTTCGTCCCAGATGTCGTCTGCCTTCGATATCCCCGCCCAGGCCTCGCGCCCTTCGTTGATTGCCGGATCCAGCCGAGGACGCCACAGGCGGAAAGGCTGACCGTCAGCATCCGGAATCAGCCGGCCAGCCTGGTCGCGCACGAAACGCCCGCGAACCCGGTACGGCCGGCCGTCAGTGGCCGGAACGGGCCGTCCATGCTCATCGCGGAACAGCCGCGTGCCGCCGGGATCGTAGCGGAAGTTGACACGCCGGCCCGCCTTGTTGGTGACGTACTGCGGCTTGTAGTTGATGACGGTCTCGATCATCGAAATCGGGGCTGGGTCCAGGGGCGTCTCGGCCCGGCCCAGCTTGCCCACCACGGAGTCGATCTCGGGAATGGCCTGTAGCGCCATGTCCTGCTTGGCGAGGATATCCAACGCCTCGCCGATCGAGGCGTGCGCCATGGTCGTCGGCATGAACAGGTACGAGCCCTCGTCCAGCGGGGGCATGAACTCCTTGCCGAGGCCGGGGAAGGCCTCCTCAGCCTCTACCCAGAATGCAGCCGACCTCGTCGTGCCCGGTTCAACGCCGATGGCCCGCCCGGCTTGGGGGACGAAGGAAAAGACCTTGTCGAACCCCAGCCAGACCGTGACTCCGAGCACGACCGTCAGCGCCGGTATCGAAAGGAACAACAGCTTGTGCCGCAGACACCAGTGAAGGATCGGAGAATATACGTACCTGAACAGGCTGAAGAAGATCAGCAGCCCACCGATCAGCAAGGCCACGAACACAAGGTTCCTGGCAAGTCCTCGCTGAGGTCCCAACGGCTCCCAGTATTCCGTCAGGAGCACGCCTACCAGGATCACGACAATCGCATTGGCCAGCCACGGCACGAAGCGTTCGGCGCGCTGGGGGATGCGATTCTTCAGCAGGCTGTGAGCTGCAAGAAGGATCACGGCCAGGCCGGATGCGGTAATCAGGAAGGACCATCGGACCAGCCCGTAGACCGTCAACGCCAGGCCGGCCGTGCCCACAAGTGCAAACAGGACCTGGCGGAGCTTCTTCCCGGAAATCCTGCCGCAGAACAGCATGTGTGCCGCGGGGGGGACGACTGTAAGTGCGATGATGATCGACGCCAGCAGTGCGAATGTCTTCGTGTAAGCGAGTGGCTTGAAGAGCTTTCCCTCTGCTCCGGTCATCGTGAAGACCGGCAGGAAGCTGATGACCGTCGTAAGGACGGCCGTCAGGACGGCAGGCCCGACCTCGCTGGCGGCCCGGTGAACGACGGCTGCGCTGGGCTCGTCGGGCGAGGCATGCTCCAAGTGGCGGAGTGTGTTCTCGCAGACCACAATGCCCATGTCCACAATAGTCCCGACCGCGATGGCAATGCCCGAGAGAGCAACGATGTTGGCATCCACGTCGAAAAGCTTCATCCCGATGAAGCTGCCCAGCACGGCCAACGGCAAGGTCCAGGAGATAATCAGGCTGCTCCGCAGATGCGTCAGCATCACGACTATCACGATGACCGTGACGAGGATCTCTTGGGCGATGGCATCGTTGAGCGTCCCGAGCGTTTCGTAGATCAGCCCGGCGCGATCATAGAACGGCACGACAGTGACCCTGCTGACGGTCACCCAGGCGGGCCATTGATCTGTTGGCGTGGTCTGCAAGTACCCGAGCCACGCTTCCTGGTCGATCTGCGCGCCGTCGAAACCTTCGAAGCCGCGATCCACCGCGAACGCGGCGGCTTGGTCGCGCGTAACGGCTGCGAAGTCGATCACCGCCTTCGACGGCATGTCCTCGGCGGTCTCGGCGATCTTTTCCTTGACGTTCTTGATCACTCGCAGCGGGTTGTCGCCATAGCGGGCCACCACCACGCCGCCGACGGCCTGGGCTCCGCCCTTGTCCAGCGCGCCGCGCCGCATGGCCGGCCCGAGGGTCACCTTGGCAACCTGTTTGATCAGGATCGGCACGTTCTGGCGGACCTTGACAACGCTGTTCTCGATGTCGGAGACGTCATCGATGAACCCGACGCTGCGAATGAAGTATTCCGTCCGGTTCAGCTCGAGCGTCTTGGCTCCCACGTCGATGTTGGAGGCCTTCACCGCGTCGAATACGTCCGTCAGCGTGACGCCGTAGGCTCGCATGGCGTCCGGGTCGACATCGACCTGGTACTCCCGGACATAGCCGCCGATGGAGGCCACCTCGGCCACCCCGTCAGCCGAAAGCAGCCGGTATCGCACGTACCAGTCCTGGATCGTGCGGAGCTCTTCCAGGTCCCAACCGCCGGCTGGGTTGCCTTCGCCGTCGCGTCCTTCGAGCGTGTACCAGTAGATTTGCCCCAGCGCGGTCGCATCGGGCCCCAAGGAGGGCTGCACCCCGGCAGGCAGCGTCCCGGCCGGCAGGCTGTTGAGCTTCTCCAGCACCCGAGTGCGCGACCAGTAGAAATCCTCTCCTTCTTTGAAAATGACGTAGACCGTGGAGAAGCCGAAGTACGAATAGCTGCGGATCGCCTTGACGCCCGGTATCCCCATCAGCGACACGGTCATCGGGTAGGTGACTTGGTCTTCCACGTCCTGCGGAGACCGGCCCGGCCACTCGGTGAAGACGATCTGCTGGTTTTCGCCGATGTCGGGGATCGCGTCGGCGCGGACCGGATACCTGTGTATCCCGGCTAGTTCCCAGTCGAACGGGGCCACCAGGACACCCACGGCCACCACGGCGAACACGAACAGGCCGACAATGAGCTTGTTGGTCACGCAGAACCGAATGAGCTTGCCGATGGCTGAGCGTTGTTCGTCTGTCCGCTCGAAGGGCGACTCACCGTTCATCGGGGACCTCCCCGTTGCTCAACGCCCGCCCAGGCCTCGTCGTGCCGGGCCGGCGCCTGTCGCTCGGGCGGACGCCGATGGTCTGCACCGGCGGGCGCGCCGTGCTGATGGCCACCGCTGCCTCCTCCTTCGGGGCTCATCATGCTCGGCTTGGCCTGGATTTGGAGTTCGGCGTCGATCTTGAAATTGCCTTTGGTCACGACGCGCTCGCCCTCGGCCAGGCCATCCCGCACCAGGTAGTAGTCCCCGGCCCTCGGGCCCAGGACAATCTGGCGTCCCTCGAAAGTCGGTTTGTCCGTGCCGGGGACCTCCACGTACACGATGGCCCGCGTGCCCGTGACAAGAACAGCCGAGGCGGGAATCACCAGCGGCTTGTCGGCATTGGTCTGATCCAGGCCCAGGTAACCCAGCGACTCGGTTCGCACCAACGGCATTTCGCAGATGTCGCACTTGCCGGCGTTGTCTTTCACGACGTCCGGGTGCATCGGGCAGATCCACTTGCCCGCCAAGGCGGCGTCCATCACCTTGGCCCCGGTGGCGACCTGCGCTTTGGCCACGGCCCGGACGAACATGCCGGGCTTGAGCCTCCGGTCTGGGTTCGCAGCGTTCACACGCACCTTGACCGTGCGGGTCGCTTGCGTGAGGATCGGATCGATAAAGGCGATGGTCCCGACGAAACGCTCCCCCGGGTAGGCCTCGGTGGTGAACTCCACCTTCTGGCCGTATCGAAGCCACATCAGGTCCGACTCGTAAGCGTCCAGCCGGACCCAGACTACGGACAGGTCGGCAATCGTGTAAATCCTCGCGCCCGTATTGACGTAGCTGCCTTCCTGGACATTCTTGTCGATGACAATCCCGCTTATCGGGGCATAGATCGTCATGTGGTCGGACGCGCTGCCGCGTCGTTCGATTTCGGCTATCTGCGCGGGTTGAAGCCCCCATAGCCGAAGCTTTTCTCTGGCGGCTTGAACCGTGGCCTCGGACGTCTCGCGGACGATGCCGACGTCGCTGTTTTCCAGGTTCTTGACGGTCTGTAGCGCCTGCAGCAGTTCGGCCTGCGCGCTGAGCAGTTCCGGGCTGTATAGCCAGACCATGTGATCGCCCTTCTTGACCGGCACCCCCGTATAGTCCACGAAAAGCCTGTCCAGCCGGCCGGGAATCCAGGCGGTGATGTACTTCAGCCGGGCCTCGTCGTAGTCGATCTTGCCTACCATCCTTACCTCCGCCTCGACGAACTTTCGCTCGACCGGGGCGGTCTGGATCTCCATGAGCGCCTTGGCGGATTCGCTGACCGTCAGTTCCCACGGGCCGTGCGGAGTCGCATCAGGCGTCTCCCGAGGAATGAGCTCCATGTGGCAGATGGGGCACAGTCCGGGCTTGGGCAGCTCGATGTGGGGATGCATGGCACACGTCCACCATTGGGTCGGCTGGGTCCGAGGGTCCTCGTGTCCGCTGTGCACAATCGTCTCTTCTCGGCTGGGGCCGAACACGCCGCGAGCCATGTATCCCACGACGAGGCCGGCCACAATCGCGGCCACCACCGCCCATGTCTTGGTCGCCTTCCGCAGGAAACCGATCATTCGCGTGATACGTTGTTTCATAACCGCCACCTTGTCTCTCAGTGGGCCAGCATCACAATCGTTGCGTGAATCGCTCCAGAGACGAGCGCGCAGGCGCCCGCGGTCTTGTGCAGCTTCAGAATCAGCCCGGGCCCGGGCCACCTGATCCGGCGGGCCAATCCCAAACATACGGTCAACGCAACCAACGACAATGTCAGTATGCCGGTCGGCTCGGCTAGGCCCCGCAGCGACAGGCCCTCGGAGCGATCGCCCGCATGCTCTTCGTGTTGTGCTTGCCCATGCGACGATGCGAACTGGGGAAGCTTCGAAAGGTATCTCTCAGGGCTTTTGACGAAGGCTGCCTTGCAGCTCTGGCAGCAGAAGAACACGCGCTTGGCGTTGTAGTCCGTATAGATGCTCGGATCGATCTCGTTGCCGGTCATCACAGGGCACTGCGTCTGCGTGCGCGCCGCCTCATCGCACGGCCTGGCGGCTGTATCGGCCTGTTGCGCGCCCGCACGACACACACCCGCTGCGATTCCAACGGCCAAGACAACAGCGGCCATGGCACGTGCAGGAGATCGAGGGATTACCCGGGCCCGGCCCGAATCTCCGAGCCGCCTGGCTGCGTCTGAGCCGTGTCTGATCATGGTCGGTACTCTCGTGAGCCACCCAAGTGCCGCTTCCCCGGCGGCGGCACGCTCAACGCGTCGTGTCGTCAAGCCCTCCAAGAACGTGTATGGAAACACCCCCCACCTGGCACGGGTACCTGGCCCAATGGCGTCTTGGCCCTGCGAATGAAAGGTTTTTCACGTGCACGATGCCCGCGAAACCTGTCTGCAACAGGCAGACGCATGGGCAAGATGCCAATGCCACTTTTTATACACGCTCTAAAAGAATCATATCACCGCTATCCGCACCAGCAGCCGACGAACCGAGAATTCCACCAGCCGCAACTCCTTTGCACGCAAGGGTCCCATGCGGCTGAGACACCGTGCGGGGTGAGGTGTCCCGGGCCCGGCGGGATACGCCATTGTCTGCATCGTGGGCGGAATCGCTCCTCTAATCGATTTGGGGCGCGTCCTTGGCGCCGGGCAGGGGCTCCCCCGACGCCCCGCGCCGCTCCCAAATGTCGGGCTCGCCCTGCTTCCGACTTGCCTGCGAGAGCTCCTGTGCGGTCAGACTCTCCAGCTCGGCTAGCCGCTGGGCCTTGTCCGTCAGGGCCCGTTGGTAGGCTAACTCGAACTCGAGAAGGATTCGCTGGGCATCGATCAGATCCGTAAATGACGCCTTGCCGGCACGAAAAGCCGCGTTGGTGGCCTTGAGGGACTCCTTGCCCTTGGGAAGGAGGGTGTCGCGGTAGAGACTGATCTTTCGGTTGGCGTCACGGAAACGATATGCAGCCAGCTTCAAGACGGCGGTTAGCCTGTTGGCGGTGTCGAGCTTGCGATACACAGCTGCGCGACGGCGAAGGCGCGCTTCCCTGACACCGGCTGCGAGCTTGTCCCACCAAATCGGCACGTTCACCGAAACCATCGCAATGATGGGATCCTTGCCATCGTCGCTGGGCGGTTGAGCGCCGGTGATGCTGGTGGTGTCGATGTAGCCGAGGCCCAACGTGACGTCGGGGAAATACGCCTTCTGCGCCAGTTGGATCTCCCGCTTCCATCGAGCCGCTTCGGAGTCCAGAGCGAGAATCTCGGGGTTGGCATGCTCCAGCCAAGCGAACAGCTCCTCGTCAGTGACCGACAGGTCAGTATCTTCGATCGCCTTCGGCCAGGGAAGATGCGCGTCCGGGTCGCGGTTCAACGCCGCGTTGAGCCGGGCGACTACGGGTCCGCGCAGGTCCTTCAACGTCCGCAGGTGGTCGGCAAGCTTGCCGAGCTCCATCTGAGCGCGAATAACCTCCGAGTGCGTTGCGGTGGCGGCCTGGTAGCTCGTACGGAGCACCTTCTCGATGTCCTGAATCAGCCGCACGTTGTCCTCCAAGATACTGACGGCGCGCCACAGGTAGTAGTACTCGTAATATGCATCTTTGACTTCACGAAATAGCGTGAGCTTCTTCGCGTTGTAACGTTGCCTTTCGACTTCGGACGCTTCAAAGGCTGCGTATCCCCGAAGCTTCAGCTTGCCGAACCAGGGAAATGTCTGTGCAAGCTCAAAGGATTGTCTCTGGGCGCCAACGCGCGTTTCCACCTCTTCGATGAAGTAGCGATACGTGAACCGGGGGTCGGGAAGGGCCTTGACCTGGGGCACGCGCTCGAGCGCCGCCTTCCACTGGTCGAACGCAGCCTCCAGCCCGGGGTTGTTAAGTGCAGCGTATGCCAGATAGTCGGACAGCCCGGGCTCGTCCCCAAGCTCCAAAGGCTCTCGCTGGCCGGGAGCATCCGCCCAGGACAGGCCCGCAGACGACCTGTCCGTCAAACCGGACCGCCCGCGGCTGGCTCCCCGGGCGTGCTGCCGCTCACAACCAGCCGTTCCCAACGTGGCGCCGGTTGCCCAGAGGATCACAAGCGACAGCCGAAGGCTCCGTAGATTCATGACATCCGCCCTTTCTGAAGTGCGTCTACAGTATTCTTCGGTCCCTGGAAATCCGTCCGGTAAAGGAATTCTATGCCAAAGCGGGCAATCACCGCGCACACAGCGCACTGGATGGCGGTCCTACTCGAGCCGCCGGTCCATCTGGTGCATCTTGGCCGGCCCGGTCGCCTTCCGGGCGTCAAACCATAGTACTCCGAATGAGCGGACGCCAAGACTGACCGTTGAGAGGCTCTCGGTCACCACGTCCGAGCCGGTTACGCTCTACGGATACAAGCTGCTGCTGTCCGGCGACTCTATGGGCGGGCCGCCAAACCGTTGAGTTCCGCAGAGCCCGTAGATGGCTCCAGCACGACACACCCGGTAGCTTACCCCGATCTGCCACTATGCTGCACGGAACGAAGCCGTTGTGAGCTATGGAACTTCTTGGGGTCGATCCCCAGCTGCTTGCTTTTGTATCGAAGTATTCTCGGAGTTGTCCCGAGATCTCGGGCCGCCGCAGCCATATTGCCGGCGGTTCTCTTCAGCGCATCGACAATAATGTCTCGCTCGAACAAGGCGACGCGTTCGTCAAAACTTCCCGTCCCCTCGGTATTGGAAAACTCCGACGTCTGCAAAGTAGGTGGAAGGTGATGGCCGTGAATCACTCCCCCGGTGCTCAGCAACACTGCGCGCTCAATGCAGTTCTCCAGCTCACGGACGTTTCCAGGCCAATGATAGGCCATCATCATATTTATCGCCGGCGTGCTGATCCTTCGGACATCCTTGCCCATTCGCCTGCTGTATCGCTCTACGAAGTGATCGGCCAGCATGAGAATATCATCCTTACGCTCGCGCAGGGGCGGCAGAAGGATGGGAAAGACGTTGATACGGTAATACAGATCCCGACGGAAATCGTCTCTCTCGATCGCCTGCTCCAAATCACGATTCGTTGCGCATATGATTCGTACATTCGCCCTGAGCGTCTCGTTGCTCCCTACTCGCTCGAAGCTGCGATCCTGCAGTACTCGCAGAAGTTTGACCTGGATACCGGCCGAGAAGTCTCCGATCTCATCCAGGAACAGTGTCCCGCCGTCCGCTTCTTCAAGACGGCCCTGGCGAAGCGCGATGGCACCCGTGAAAGCTCCTTTCTCGTGCCCGAACAGTTCGCTCTCCAGCAGGTTTTCGCTGAGGGCTGCGCAGTTGACCTTTACAAAGGGGCCCTTGACACGTGGGCTGGCATGGTGAATTGCGTGCGCAACAAGCTCCTTGCCCGTACCGGATTCGCCGCGTATCAACACCGTCGTGTCGCTACCGGCAACCTGGTGAATCGCCTTGTATGTCTCGCGCATCGCGCCGGAATTGCCGATGATGTTTTCCGGGCGGAAGCGGTCCTCCAGTTCATTGCGCAGCTGCGCGTTCTCTTCTTCAAGCAGCTGCCGTTCCGCAGCCAGCTCTCGGCGCATCTGCACGTTGTTGGCAACCATGCTGGCGACGATGCTCAATACGCGAACGTCCTCGTCCAGCGATGTGTCTTCATCAAAAATCCGGTCAGCGGAGAGAGTCCCTACCACTTGGTTCTTTATGGCAATCGGCACGCAGATAAAGCTGATCTCGTCCTTCGACAGGCTCTTGCGCTTATGCATCCGGTCCAGGAAGAGTGGTTCCTGGGAGACCTTCGGCACTATCGCCGGGGTGCCGCTCTGCACCACCCGGCCGGTAATGCCCTCGCCCCTGCAATAGCGGATTGCCTGCCGCTGCTGCTCGGATAGGTTCTGAGCGACTTCGATCATCAGTTCGTCCCTGTCCGGCGACAGAAGCATTATCGTCCCGCGCCTCATGCCGAGCTCGCCGTGCAGGACGTCGAGCACGGCCGCGAGCATCGGCCTTTGGTGGGTGCCGGCGGCAAGCACCTGGCCGATCCGGTAAAGCGCCTCCAATTCACGGACGTGCTTGTCGTTGGCTTTGTCGGTACGGTTGTCGTCGCTTTGCGGCATCAGTTGCCCTTCCCAAAATGTAACCAGCCACACTGTGTGCGCCAGTATTGTAGCGTCATGCCTATCATGTGCCAAGAATGTTATTGTTCGTTCTGGCGTCACGATTTCACGGTGTTGCGCAACTCATGTATATGAAAGCCCTTGTGAATGTGCGCCTCTTTGGCACGCTCTATGCTTTTACAGTTGCATCGAGTTGGCGTCACTTTGGCTGGCGGTCTGATTGAAAGGATTGAACATTGAGAAGGAAAGCATCGAATCGAGGTAGGCTTTGGGGCCGATTGCGCCTGCGGTGGTACCTGGCGTGCACTGGAGGTCTGGCAGTGCTGTGTGCTTCACCGGCTATGGGAAGCGAGCAGCAATACACAATCGCGACCGTGCCCAGTGGCCTGGACACCGTATGGGTTCTTCTGGGGGCGTTCCTGGTGTTCTTCATGCAGGCGGGGTTTGGCATGGTCGAGGCTGGGTTCATACGCGCCAAGAACGCCTGCAACATCCTCACGAAGAACTTCCTGGATTACTGCACTGCCAGCATCATGTTCTTTCTTGTCGGCTATGGGTTCATGTTCGGCGTTGGCAATGGGTTCATAGGCACGTCGGCCTTTGGTCTCTCTTCGGCTGGGAGTTGTCCGGGCAATTTGCCGTTGTGGGCGTTTTGGCTTTTCCAGGCGGCGTTTTGTGGAGCGGCGGCGACGATTGTTGCCGGCGCGATGGCCGAGCGCATGAAGTTCCCCGCATACCTGATGTATACGGTGGCGATCTCCGCGGTGGTTTATCCGCTTATCGGGCACTGGGTTTGGGGTGGCGGCTGGCTGGCTGAGAT
>Ga0180433_10010102_pt1 | contig 11428 bp, 24 predicted proteins | sample SS_ome_8_FD_132980 | JGI IMG/M metagenome (GOLD analysis project Ga0180433, IMG submission 132980) | Hypersaline lake sediment archaeal communities from the Salton Sea, California, USA - SS_1_D_1 metaG | ecosystem: Environmental > Aquatic > Non-marine Saline and Alkaline > Hypersaline >... | reverse complement strand
TAATCGTGTGCCATACTGCGCTTTACGCTATGGAGGCCCTTTCAACCAATACACAACAACCGCATGTTTCAATTTGGGGAAGCAAATATGCGGTTGTACCAAACAAAAACATGCTTCTCCGTTATACGAAATTTTTGTTGAACCATTTAGGTGGCGCTAATGCGAGAAAAATATTGGTTATACCGTGATGTTTTAGTGAACAGGCTTGCCGAATTGTACAGGACTGAATTTATTGCGGTGGCAATGGTTTGTGATTTTGCTCTTGATAAAAGCGGCGCATTGTTAGGCGACGTAAGAAAGCGCCACAGTGAATTGAAGAGTCAACAAAAACTATCGCATAACACGCAAAGTACAAAAGGCTAACCGCCCATGGAGTGTGCTTTTATGGTTGTAGGCGTGCCGAGAATATCCAGAGGGTCGTATACGATGCCGATGGCTCTGATCTTGGGAAATGCCCGCATGGTGGCGCGTCACCTAAACGGGAGTCGTGAATTGAAAAAGCACGGCATAGTAATGCGGCAATGATGGTATTTGGACTAAACAGTTTACTAATTTTTGCATTTGTAGTAATTGTGGGCTCGAATGGGAAAAATAGCGCAACGACTCACATTTGTCAAAAGTTAATTGCAATGCTCACTTTTTTGGGAATTGGAGGCTGTGTATGAAAAAAGGTGATAAACTGGTATTTAATACCTATGGGTATATAATTGAGGGACAGTTTGTTGAAAAGGATGGTGATGTGTTTGTGGTTCAAATAACGGAGGACTTTATTAAAGAGCACATTGGAACAAATCAGCGCATACACAGCGATTTTTTGGTGAAGCGTTCGCACAACAATTAACAGCCGCAGGTATGCCATGTGCGTAAGCAGTTATGCAGTCATAGCACACAGCAACCAGTGCGGCACACGTTGTGTGCAAGCCTGCCTTAAGAGATTGTAGGCGGGCGGAAAGGAACGAAAATGAAAATTTTTAGTGTTGATGACGAAGGCTCAGAGGGTATGGGTGTTGAAGTTTATTGTGACCGAGCTGGTGAACCATTGGTCGATGAGGACTTTATCGGTATTAACCGGCAACGATATTGCTATTGCTATAGAAGCGTATTTGACAACTCACCGGTTACATATATCTGGCCCTCGTACAGTAAATGTAAATGCTTTATGATAGTTTAATAATGGGGGTTAATTTGGCAACAGATTTACAGCAGGCAATGGGTCACGATTTACGCACAGAGTATCACAATAAAAGTGGCCGTGAGGCTTTTATGGGCATGGCACATTATCCAGCATACGTTCAATGGCTTGAGTCGGAGCTTCGGGCCGCCCGGCAGAATGTTAAGGTGGCCGAGCAAACTCCCACCAACAGTGCTATGGATGCCATTGTTGCCAGTGATGAATATGCAAAAAATAATAGTTCTGCTGGTCAGAATGCCCTTAAGCTTGCTTTTATGGCTGGCGTGGAGTGGAAACAAGGGAGGTTCAGTGATTTTTGACATATTGCAGAAGCACGGCGTCTATTCGTTTGAGTTAGAGAGTGACTTGATTCGGTACATCGGCGACTGGAAAAATCAGGTGCTGTCTGTGGCGACCGGTAACAGCGTCCGTGCCGGAGCCGTTGTACAAAAGTTTTGGAGGATTAATATGTGCGACACAAGAAAATTAGCAGATGAAATTTGTGATTATATTTCTGCGCCATTCGGTCTTGGACTTAACGAGTATGTACGAGAGAATGTCGCACAAAAAATTGCGGAGGCGTTAAAACCTTCGCACAATACCGAATGGATGTGTAGTGACTGTGCGATGGGTGAACAATCGCCTTGCATACTAAAATGTTCTCCATCGGAAGCAGAGGGGTATCCAACCGAATGCCCGTTTGGAAACGGTACAGATTGTGAGTGGGTTCACATTCCTAAAATAACTGAAGCGCATCCACAGGCCGACAACACAGGCAGCCCAAAATAAGAAAAAGGAGTTTCAAAGTGTATATACCTGATCCGATAGAGATAATGGAAGCACAATGCGAACGTGCGGTTGATAGAATGTATGAGGTTGGCGAAGGGTGCTGTATGAATTGCGGTAAGAAAGTTGATTATGAATTGATACCTGTTAGTTCTCATCCGGCGGCGTGGTGTGTATGTTTTGAATGTCTGAGTCCAGAAGATCAAAAAAGGTACTCTGAATTTGAAAATCGCCAATCGAACGAATAATATTGAAACTGCCAACTAAACAGGCAAAGGAGCGCCAAAAGAGGAGGCCCTGCCATGAAAAAAGCTCCCGTCCGAAAGGATATCTCGCAGGGAATTATCAATTTGATAGCGGGTGGTCGCCTCCTCTTTCAGCGTCCGTTTGCCGAACCGATTATAGGCCGGACAGGAGAGAGGATAAAAATGGATGAAAATCGATCTTAGAATAGACCTGTCTCGTTATCCAGTCAGCCAAAGTACAAAACGGTAAAATTTTTCATCTTTTTTAAGAAAGGAGCTCCAATGCTTAAAACAATATCTCTTTCAATCCTAGGATTAATAGTGATACTTATTCTTGGATGGGGAATAGGATTTTATGAATTAGAATGGATGAAATTCTTTAATCCAAGAAAAGAAAATATCCGACGTGAAGTTTTTGAAAATACTAAGTCTTATACTCACGGCAAAATTCAGGATTTAGCAAAATACTATGAGGAATATCAAAAAGCCGACGACAAGGAGGCAATTGCTTCTTTGATTAAAATGCGATTTGCAGAATTTGATGCAGAAAAAATAAATAACTATAAACTAAAACAATTTTTAATTTCAATACGGGGGTTTTAAATGAGATATATAATTATAGTTGCTTTGATATCACTTCTTTTTTCATGCAAAGTAGAAAAAGCTAATTCAGATGTAATACAGGCAAAACAAACAGAAAAAGCTTTGGATGAAGCTCAAAGACAAATAGGAATGCCTAATATTGTCAATTTTCAGCAACGAAAACTTATGAAACTAATTTATGAAATGTGCGACAAGGAAGATTTAGTTTGCTATGCGTACATTAAAAGTGATTACCAGGGAAAACTTATGTTTATTGGTAAATGTATAGGTTTTGGAATACCATTCAGTGCCCAGTTTACGAATCCAGAAAAAATAGTACAGGGAGATCATCAACTAGGATATGATTTAGCAGGTCGTATTAATTATCCAATGTCAATACCACAGGCTGATCCAAATGGATTATTTATGCCAACAAGTTCAAGTGCTACATGGCTTATGATGATTGACCCAAAAACCAAAAAGCCAAGACCAGTTTATATAGAACCAGAAATTGTTGTATCACCATTCCAGTTGCATTAAAGTAAAGGGGCACAAATGAGTGGGTAGTTGACCTAGCCATATAAGACTGGTAATGGGATCCGTAAGAGCCCACCTGTCCCGTTCTATGATTGAAGACTTAGTTTCTCATTTACAGGCATGGTTGCAGACCGGAAGTCTGGTGCCACCGTGCTACGGAGGTAGACAAATGAAACGATACGTTGTCAAATCAGAATCAGAGGTTGCATGGTTATCTGTGGGTGGTAGCCACATAGCTGCATTTGATAGTCCGGCTGTGTTTGAGGAGCTGGAACCCGCCCAACCGCAGGAGAATAAGCACAAAATTGCCTCACAGGTTGATAATTTGTGGCAGGAGTTAAGTGCAAGTGGTTATTTAAATAGTACACAAAACGACAAATTTTCGCGTATTATTCGACAACTTCGGCAATAGCACGAACCGTTGGCTGAAAGGTGGCACGAATGAAGATACATATAAATTTTGATAAAAAAGATAATTATTTTAAAAAGTATACAACAAAAAAACGTGATGATGGTATGGTAGAATATTATGCTACTTATGAGTTATCAAAAAAACCCATTACTTTTTTAGAGTTTATTAAAATAAATTTTAAAAAATTTAACGTAGAGATCTATTTCGAGCATGATTCTGATTCTAAAGATTACTGGGAACCATATTTAAATACTTTTAATAACTTCTTTAATTTTGTGGGTGAGAAACAGCTAAAAAACTTATGCAATTCTACTGTGAATTCATCTATTTATAGCTCCTCTTCTTTTGATTTTAGTTTTGATATATTTAATGTCCTCCCTGAACAATCGATTCAAGACAATATATTCATAGAAAAATACACCGGTTGGCCCTATTTTCAATTCAATAAAAAATTTTCCGGCATATATACAATAAAAGAATTTCGAGAAAATTTAGAAAATGATTTTAATATTTATGAAGTTTATGATCGAGATTGGCCTGAAACAAAAATATTTATTAAAAAACTAACTCCCGAAAATATTAAAAAAACATTTGATCTTATCCTAATTTTAAATAATATTAATAATGAAATACTAGAAGAAATGAACAGAGCACAGAAAACTATTTATGAATTAAATTCTACACAATGGATAAAACACCTTAAATCTCTTTAAATTATGAGTAAATTTGATCCAAATAAACCACCATTCCCATTAACTAGAAAGTCCTTTCAGCAACAAATAAAAAACAGGGCTAAAAGAGGTCTAAAATTTATGACCGAGTGGAAAAAGAAAAAGGCTACAGTGGGATTAAAAAAAATGTTAGAAAAAGGCGAAATAACAAAAAATGAATACCAACAAATAATAAGAATCATTGAAGAAAAAAAGAATTAATCATCTTGGAGCATCATCAAATTCATATTTTAAAATACTTAAACTCTTGGAAAATACAGTCTTAACTCTGTTTATTAATTGAGGAGTATCATAATATTCAGTATAATGCAATCTTTCTCTATAATTTTGTTTACCTACATGGGAAATATTATTCGGAATATCTATACCTATCTTATTACAGACAGTACTCAAATCGTTTTTGATATTTTCTAACTTACCACAAAAATCCAGTCCTAAATTACCACTATCATCAAAAAGATAACCAAGATAAGGATCTCCCTTATAGGTTTCTATCCATCGCTGAATACTCGGTTTATCTGTAGACCAGTGATATTTATTTCTATTATAAAAATATGTAGATATTAATAATGACCAGGGATTCCTAAAAAAGGCAAATTTAAAATAGTCCTGTCTTTGAGGACCCAGTTTTTCCATAGTTTTTGAATATCCATCATGATTAGGATCCCAGCCTTTTTTTGAGCGGGTCCCGAATTTCTGCAAATAATCTTGAATGGAGCGCGAACCGGTTTTAGGAATAGCCAAGAAGATAAATTTATACGGATCTGAATATATCATTTTAACTTTTTTGCTAAATCCTTATCTGTTGTATACCAGGTTTTTCCTTTTGTTGCAAATGAATTTACTCGAGCCATTGCCCATTGGTGCTGTGTTACTCCTGGTCTATGTCCAGTTCTCCAAGCAGCAAGCCCTCTATCATAAACCTGTTTTAAAAGACTATATGGTATATCTGTTTCATTTGATTTATTCCTTAATGCTTTTTCATAATTTTCCAGTTTTTTTGAAAAAATCTTTAAGATATCCGAAAGGGCCCTCTTAAACATCTTTTTGTATTTTTCAGTATATTTAGATTTCTCTGTTCTATAAGGTTTCTCTGTTTTTGGATCTATACCTGTTTCCCAATAGGTTTTAGGAAGATATGCTTGAGGATCATCAGGTGATAATTCTCTCTTTCTCAGAATTTCTTTAATCCTTTTCTCACGTTCAGATTTATTTAATCCTTTTAAATATTTTTCAGGAATTTTCATAAGTTAATACTTTTTCAGTTGGACGCATACGCATTTTTTTTAATTGTTTCTCAAGATTTTTATTAATAATTTTTTCGAATTTCAGACCTTCAGATTTTATATTAAAAATTACTGCTCTCATTTCACCATTATTATGTTCGATTTTTGCTATCTTTGATGTGTTTTCCCATATTTGATTATTTTTAATCATATATTATCTCTTTCTTTCGTTATGATTTTTTTCTTAACAGCTCTCATATTCAGACTATTTATAAAATCTATGAGTCTATTCTTCTCATTATATATTACATTATTAAATTTCAAAATTCCATCACTATTTTTTTCAAAAATAATTCCTCTAAAATCAAAAGTACTTTTTCCCATTTTTTGAATCTGTACAATACATCTCTCACTTTCCCAAATCTGAGAATCTTTCAATTGTTGCATTATCATCTCCGATATATCGAAAATCGGTTATATTGAACTTTTATTCGATGATGATGACGTTTTATAACTCCTTCTCAAACATATCGGGGGAGCTCAAATTAAACCTTCCACAACTGAAATACTATTAAAATATTCTTTATCTTTTTTTAAATTTTCCAAAATCTCGATCCAAAATTTAATATCGAATTTTATTTTAATGAATAATTATAATCGGACCAACCTGCTACAGGCACACCTTCAGATGGACTTATTCCGAGGCCAAATTTTAAACTTCTACATCTATAGCCTAATAAGCTCAGCAATACCATAACCTGAGATGATGTATGCCCTACATAACAATAGATTATTATATCTTTATCGGTAGGTAATTTTTTTAAATTTTCCTCTTTAAGTATATCCAGCCAAAAAATGTTCTGAGCCCCGGGAATATGACCTTCTGCATAATCTTCAGATCTTCTTACATCTAATAAAAAGAATTCTGAGCTCTTCCCAGCCTCTATAAGCTCGCTTAATTCCGTGGGAAGGATGTAATTCCAATCTTCCTGAGTCTCCTGTAAATAGTCCTGAAGAAGTTTTAAAAGCATATCAGGATCTATATCAAAATATTGTCCTAATTTCTTGAATACATATTTTTTTGGTTCTCTATACCATAATTTTTTCTCTTTAAAACTATAATTAGCTATAAGATATCTTTTATCTTTATAATTTAAATAATAAGCCAGGCCCTCTTCTGACATAGGTTCAATATCAATCTTTTCTCCAGGATATATTTCTTTTACAGATTCCAGAGCTTTATTTTTAGAACTGATATTTTCAATTACCTTATCCTCTTGAAAGATATTCTGAGCTATTTTCTGAATTATTGAGCATATAGATATCATGTATTATCTCCAGTTGGATAATCCGGCATATAATCAAGTCCTTTAGACATACTGACAAAAGATTGTATTTTTCTATGAGCATATGAACTTTCATCTTTCAAATAAGTCCATCTGTTTTCATAATGACCTACAGTATCAGGTACTACCATAGGGGCATAATATTGACCAACATTTGTTCGGACAGGTTCTCTGAATTTATATCCACTTAAAGAAAAATCTGATGTATCATAATCTTGATAATAAATACTATAATAGATTTGTGTCGCATCAAAATATTGAAAACCAAAGGTTCCGTCTACCCAGGTACCGTCTACATTTAAATGACCATTAGCATAGGTCCAGTCACTAAGAGTCAGAGTCATATCAATAGGACCTAAAATCTGGTCCTGATAATATGTTGCATCACCCGGAATATGAGATGAATCTATTATTGAAAGACCGGTCATTAAAGAAAGGTGGGTAGAGTCGAAAAACTGAGCATAACCACTATAACCAATATAGCCCTCAAAGTGGCTTATATGGGTGGTATCAATAAACGAGGCATAACCATAGACGTCAGACATAAGTTACCGTGGTACAGCATAAAAGGCACTTGAAAGAGATACTGTTGAATCCTGATATAAAACTACTGCATTTAATTGTAAATCTCCAATACCACTAAATGTAGAAATTGTTCCTGACCAGGCATTTGAACCATCTCTATTTATGACATCAAATAATGCTGCAGTAGCATCTCTGAATGCTGTATTATCATAAATAGTATTAGCTACAGCTGTACCGTCTGTTGAATCCCTGAATGCCGGTAAAGATAATGGAAGATATGTAATCATAGTTGAATCAGCATCCAGAATATTAATTCTACCTGAAGAATAATCAGATCCCTCATCGACATAATCAACGACAGCATTACAGGACCTATTAGTAGTTTCAACAGATTTTAACATTTTATTTTCCTAGTGGCTCAGCACCAAGAACAAGTTCTACTTCAATAATCAAGGAATCTTCATTCTCATCAATTATGGGCATATAATCTAATTGATCTAACCAGACAACAGATTCTTCCTCAAATTCTTTTGTTTCAAAATCTGAAGAGTCACTACGGGGATACTTCCTTTCAAAATAATCATGCAACTCCGGATAAAGGACTTTAGATATTTTTTGCTCGTTTTTTTCTACCCAATCCCCAATCATAAGATTCAAAGATTTATAGCTCTCAGGTAGAGTCCCTTCAAAAAATATTTTTATTGCTGCCCACATCTCGATTACATCAGGAAGATTTTTATGTTCCGGTAGTCCTTCAGGTACTATTTCATCAAACCCTATAAATTCGAAATCATCCTTAATTTTGAATTTCTTCGCAGCATTGACTATACGAATAAACTCTTCCGTAAACATTTAGGCTACCTCTACAGTTTGTCTTATACCAACTTGAACATTTGTAGCTGAATCCAAAATCCGCGTATAAGTAATCTTATACCGTATACCTGTAGGAGAAATTATATATGTAACCATTTTATTGCCCCTTTTAGGCAGATACCTGACTAACATTTACAATATTATGACAAAGACTTTTTAAAGATTTGACATTATCAGCAAAAGTCAGAGCATCTATTTTTGCTTCCCGGCTAAAATATTTTAATTTTAACTCGTTTACGACAGGATTTTTTTCAAAAAGAAAATAAACCCGTTTTGAACTTTTATTCCGTTTTGAATCAATCATTTTACACCCAGCTGATACAAAAAAAGCAGCTAAATATAAATCACATGTCTGATAACCGGAATCACTATCAAACATATCTCCTGTTACAAAACTTTCTGCCATGTTATCTTTCCTATTTAAATTTTATTCAAATATTTCAAAAAAGGCCACCTTACACTGAGGAAAAGGTGGCCTCTGTTAAGGCTGACTTATTTCAATCCCCACTCGCATGGGAATATTAATGTAAAATCAGTTTTTAGGCAGTAACCGTAAAAGCACCCTTATCTTCCATATCTTTAATCACACCGGAACTGGCACTCATATATACATCACCGGTACCAACAAAAGTCGCGTCCTGACCATAGCTCAAATACTGATCCTGGCCAATAGTATAAAGACCTTTTCCTCCACCCAACTGATTACGTTGACCTACATCACGAAGATAGACTCTTCCGTAATCGGTCCCATCGTAATTAACTATCACTGTCGGAATAGCCATAATATTTATCCTCCAAATTAAATTACTGAATTAAAAGATTATTAGATCCGTATCTGTATATCTTCAAACATCTTATCTTATTTAAATCGTCGCTGTAGTATCTGTTATTTCCATCTTAGTGAGTTGACTTCCAGAGTATGTGTATGTAGTTAACTTAGCAGGAGAACCGGTAGTCGCATCACTTAAATATGATAAGGCCGTCTTAAGATTCGTCCCATCATATGTATATTCAGTTGTTATATTAGCTTTATAATAATCCGAGGTATCAACAACTAAAGCCCCAGAAGAAGAACCGACTTGTTTTACCCAACGTTGTAATCCATCACTGAAAACAAAAGGATGTCTTCGTATTGTCGGATCATCTTTCATGGGTTTTGAAATAATACCCACCGGTGGAACTTCAACTACTGTAGAATCAGAAAGACTACTCTCTGCTCCCCCGGAATTAACATAGGTTATTGCAAAAAAGAATACGGTATTTGAAAAATCCTCCGTGGCTGCAAGAGACAAAGCAGTACGAACATCAGCTATAGCAACTTCATAATATACCTTTCCTCTGGCAATAGCCTGTTCACTGGGAACATCAGGAATATTTGATACCAATATAGTAAGTGGTGACTCAACTTTACCTACATATATATTATATGAAACTGCGCCACTTTCCCGATTCCAGCCAAATTTAATAGCATCAGTAGATTTATACAGAGGCTCTATAAAACTAATCATAACATATCCTTATTTATTACTTTTATATTTCTATATTTATAGATTATTAATCGTATTAAACGATAATTCTTTTTCTTTTTTCTTTTTCAACCCATGGAGTATAACTTTCATGATTCATGCCAGCTTCCTTAGCCATTTTTTGTGCATCTGACCATGATTCTGTTTCAACTCCAGCAATATTAGGTTTTACTTTTGGGCCTGTATTATGTTTTTCTTTTTGTCTTTTACCAATTTCTTCCCTTTTTTTCAATCGATGGCGCTTCTCTCTCCAATTAATAGTTGGAGTACCTCCCTTAAAAATAAACCCGGTCGTATTCAAAGAAATTATTCGAGTCATTAAACTCCCGCATTCTATACAACGTATTTTAGGATTTTCAAAAATCCGATGAGTCTCTTCTCTGGTTACGTTACATTTTTTACAATAATAATCATAGGTGGGCATTTCAAGCTCCTCTTAATTTTTATACAGATCTAAATTTATTACGGCAGAAAATATATTATTCGAAAATAATACCTGATTATCATTCAGTTTATTCGATAATAACAATTTTGCTGTCCAAAGTTCTCCTATATACTGATTATGTGGTTTAAGTACTGAATCATTAACCTGTCCAAATATTCTTTTCATTATTCTATTATTTGCCACAATATACTCTACAATATGATCCATATGTTCAATATATGAAAATCCGAAATTCATTATATCAGTCATATTATCAGCAGAATAATCAATATTCACTCGGGCTTCTGACTTTAAAATATCATATATAATGTTTTTAGCCATTATTAATAAATCTCACGTAACCAATGCTTCGCTCTTTGCCGATTTTCTTCCATCTGATCTTTAACATTTTTAGCAATCTGATTCAATCTCTTTGTTATATCAGATATAATTTTATGATTATCATATAAATTATAAGCAAGATAAGCTAATTGATCAGGATCAGTTTGATCCATTATTACTTTTAAATTCCTCTTTTTACTCAAATCCTTTAAAATCTCCTGCAAATCCGGATCTTTATCATATTCTTTTAGATCAGCTGGTAACTTAGGCTTTTCCATTTCAGGAGCTTCAATTTCACCAATTTCCTCCAATGCCTTTTCTGCCTTCTTCTTTAATGAAGGTTTCTTAGCTAACTCTTTTAGTCTCCGAGCGACTAAAGCTGTAGAAGTCTCCGGAAATCTATGAGCTAAAAATTCTAATTCTTCAACTTTATCAAGACTGTTTATCCATTTTTTCCTTCTTCGTGGAAATTCTTCCCATTGATCCACAATATCTTTAATTTTAGGTTTTCTACCAATAGGAACTAAACGTGCCGGAATATCTAACTCTTCTTCAGGAATTTCTTTTGTTATTTCATATTTAGGAGCTTTTTCTATTTTCTTTTTCAATGCAGAAGGCATTTCACCAAGTTTATACCGAGAAACCAGAGGAAGACATGCTAAGACATGTTTACATACTAAAAATTCTCCTTTTGGATCTCTT
>Ga0180433_10010101_pt1 | contig 11430 bp, 10 predicted proteins | sample SS_ome_8_FD_132980 | JGI IMG/M metagenome (GOLD analysis project Ga0180433, IMG submission 132980) | Hypersaline lake sediment archaeal communities from the Salton Sea, California, USA - SS_1_D_1 metaG | ecosystem: Environmental > Aquatic > Non-marine Saline and Alkaline > Hypersaline >... | reverse complement strand
CAATGTAGTTTATCGGCTTGGCTTCGCCTCCTCCAGACGGCAGGCAAGACAGTTTGTTACGCATAATCATATTCTGGTGAATAACTCAAAAGCGAGTATTCCGTCGATGATATTAAATGAGGGAGATGTTATTTCAGTAAAAGAAAAAATGCGTGGCAACGAACACATAAAAGAGAGTTTAAAAAGAATCGCCGGTCGTGGTGTACCGGAATGGCTCGAACTTAAGAAAACCGAATTTACCGGCAAAATTATTAGATTACCGGAGCGGAGTGATATAACTATACCGATTAACGAACAGCTTATAGTAGAGCTGTATTCAAAATAATTTTTAGTGGTGAAGTTGAATATATAAGGAGGAATATCAGTGCTTTGGAAAGGATTCCAACGACCCCGAAAATTAGAGATTAACGAAAAGACTCTATCGGATACATATGGACAGTTCTGGACACAACCTTTCGAGAGAGGTTTTGGGACAACTGTCGGGAACGCTCTGCGTAGAGTTTTGTTATCTTCGATTGAAGGGGCTGCGATTACCGCTGTAAAAATAGATGGAGTGCTGCATGAGTTCAGCACTATACCGGGTGTAAGGGAGGATGTGACAGATATAATTTTAAATCTTAAACAGGTGCCTTTTAAATTGAATTCTGAAGAGCCGCAATCTCTTTCAATTAACGTAAAGAATAAAACTGAAGTAAAATCCGGCGATGTAGAAGTCCCTGATGTGGTAGAAATATTAGACCCTGATATCCATATTGCCACTTTAGAGAAAGGTACTGAGTTAAATATAGAGATGAGATTGAGAAACGGACATGGATACGTAAAGGCTGACAGAAACTGGGAGGAGGAGCTGTCCTCAGGATATATCCCGGTTGATTCGGTTCATTCACCTATTAAGAAGGTACGTTACGATGTATCTGCTGCTCGTGTGGGTCGAATGACGGATTATGAGAAATTAAATATGGAGGTTTGGACGAATGGAGGTGTAACGCCGGTGGATGCTATTGCGTTAGCCTCGAAGCTTTTAAAAAGCTATCTTACAATCTTTATTAATTTCGAGGAAGAGGACGAGGTTGAGGAGCAGACGGAGGAGAAGAAAGAAGAGGTAATCAATGATTATCTCAATAAATCTGTAGATGAGCTCGAACTGACGGTACGATCTACGAATTGTCTGAAAGCGGCTAATATAAAGACTATTGGAGATTTAGTACAGAAATCGGAGTCTGAAATGCTGGAGACCAAAAATTTCGGCAGAAAATCCCTGAAAGAGATTAAGGATATACTCGATAAGATGGGTTTAGATCTGGGTATGACGTTGGAGGAGGCTAACAAAGCCAGACCACCTGAGGAGAAAGAAAATGAGGCATAGAGTAGATCATAAAAAGCTGGGTAAAACCACCACACACAGGATAGCCATGTTGAATAATATGGCTACTTCGCTTTTTAAACACGAGCAGATACAGACGACGCTGCCGAAGGCAAAAGCTCTGCGTCGGTACGCAGAGAAGTTGATTACGAAAGCTAAAGAGGATTCCACCAGTTCAAGAAGGCTGATCTTTAAATCTATTCGTGACAAAGAGGTTTCCAGGAAACTATTTGATGAGATAGCACCTCGTTTTGCAGACCGACCCGGTGGATACACCAGAATATTGAAACTAGATTATAGAATGGCGGATGCAGCCCCGACTGCGATTGTTGAGCTGGTCGGCAGTGAGGATGTGAAGGCTAAACGAAAAAAAGCTGCTGAACCAGCAACAAAGAGCACCAAAAAAGAAAAGGCTCCGCCTAAAACGGCAGAGACCAGAGTAAAGCCGAAGGACATAAAGGCTAAAGTACCGGAAGCAGGGGAAGAGGAAGAGGACAGAACCACACCGGATACCACCTATAAGAGAGCCAAGGCAAAAGATGATGCGAGGGATGCCTTTATGGATAGGGCGGCGAAGACTGAGGAAGAGGAAAAGAAAAAGAAGAAACTCTTTGACAGGTGGCGAAAGAAACCCAAATCGGAAGCGGAGGAGAAGAAAGAAGTGAAAGAGGATGCTGCCAAACCGCAGAAGAAAGAGGAACCCGTTGCCGGGAAGGAGGATCAGACGAAAAAAATTGAACCTGAGCAAAAGAACGAACCGAAGCAGGAGAAGAAAACCCAGACGAAATCTAAATCCGGCGGAACGAAAAAGAAATCATCCGACAGCGGCAAAGGCAAAGGCAGCAAGGGCAAGAAATAGAGTTTATCTAAAGAATCTAAAAGTTATTTATTATAAAATGTCCCGAATTTATGGAATGTTTTCAGATATATGATCTTTGTTAGAAAAATACATTTGTAATTTCGGCGGATTTACACAGCGTTGCAATCATCTTAAATACTTCTTGAGTTTTATTACGTTGGCGATATTTTCAGATTATCTGTAATGAAGAGAGATTATTTAATATAGAGTAAATTCAATATCAATTAGAAGGGTGAATATCAATGGGTAAGACATTTGCTGAAAAAATACTTGCCGCGAAATCAGGCCTTGACGAGGTAGTTCCGTCGCAAATAGTGACGGTGAAGCCGGATTATGTTATGTCCCATGACAACTCTGCAGCGATCTCTGAGAAGTTTAAATCGATTGGAGTGAAAACAGTCCATAATCCGGATCAGATTGTAATAGTGCTGGATCACTGCGTGCCACCGGCAAACGATAAATATGCTGCGAACCACCAGAAAATCCGAAATTTTGTAGAGGATCAAGGACTTCCGAATTTCTATGACATCGCCACCGGTATCTGCCACCAGGTGCTTCCGGAGAAGGGGTTTGTATATCCCGGAGCATTGATATTAGGAAGCGATTCTCACACCACCACTTATGGCGCCTTCGGTGCGTTTTCCACCGGTGTCGGAAGGAGCGAGGCTGCGGCGATTTGGGCTACAGGTGAGATGTGGCTTAAGGTTCCGGAGAGCTATAAGATAGAGGTAAAGGGGAGTTTCAGGAATAATTCATCGGCTAAAGACGTGATACTGAAGATTATTGGAGATTTAGGGGCGGACGGTGCCCTGTACAAGGCTGTGGAATATACCGGTGATGGGATTGATGAGATGTCGATTGATTCAAGAATGATACTGTCGAATATGGCGGTGGAGATGGGAGCGAAGATAGGTTATGTCAAACCGGATGAGAGAACGGAGAAATGGTTGAAGGGGAGAGTCCGCTCTGCGTATGTACCGGTCTTTCCTGACGAGGATGCAGAATATGAAAAAACGGTATCCTATGATGTTGATAATCTTGAAAGGCAGGTTGCCTGCCCACATACTGTGGATAATGTCAAACCTGTTAGTGAACTTCGAGGCACAAAAGTTGACCAGGCTCTTATAGGGACGTGTACGAATGGACGTTTGGAGGACCTGCGCACAGCAGCGGAAGTTTTGAAAGGAAAGAAAATACATAAATCGGTCAGATTGCTAATTCTGCCGGCATCTTATGAAATATATAAAGACGCAGCTAAGGAGGGATTGATGGATATCTTCATTGATGCCGGAGCGGTTATTCTGAATCCGGGCTGCGGTCCGTGCCTCGGGGCGCATATGGGCGTGCCGGCATCCGGTGAAAAAGTAATAAGTACGGCGAACAGGAATTTCAAAGGACGAATGGGGAATCCGGATGCTGAAATCTACCTCGCTTCTCCTTATACCGTGGCAACGGCAGCAATTACAGGAGTAATAGAATGAGCATTAAAGCGGATATTTTTGTATATGGCGATGATATTAATACAGATGTGATATTTCCCGGTAAATATACATACACCATTTCTGATCCGAAGGAGATGGCACAGCATGCTATGGAGGACCTGGATGAAGATTTTGTGAAAAAAGTAAAAGAGGGGGATGCAATCGTGGCGGGAAGGAATTTCGGCTGTGGAAGCTCCAGGGAGCAGGCGGCGGTTTGTTTAAAGTATGCCGGGATTTCGGTAATAGTAGCTGAATCTTTCTCCCGAATTTTTTATAGAAATGCTATCAATTCGGGTCTGTTTTTAGTGACAATCGGTGGTTTATCGAAGAAACTGCAAACCGGCGAGCAGATCGAGGTTGATTTTGAGAACGGTATGTTGAAATGCAGCGCCGGTGAATTTAGCTTTCCACCTCTTCCGGAAGAGGTAATGGGCATAGTAGATGCAGGTGGGTTGATACCTTATATACAGCAGAAGATGGGAATAAAAGGGTGAATTATTCAGGGATTTTTTAGTTTCTGTTCGATGTAACTGAGTTTTTCCGCTATGCCGTGATATGCGGGCTTCTTTTGAGAAACGTGCAAGAAATATTTCCTCGCATTTTCATAATCATCAGCGGAAAGATATAGGTCTCCGATAGTGAAGAGTACTTCAATCCGCTCTTCCGATTCAGACGGTAGAAGTTCCACTGACTTTTTGTACCATTTGATAGCTTCAAGATGATTATTCTTATATGAATAAGCCAACCCGAGCAGCCTGCATGTTTTGGATTTAAATTCTTTTAAATCCACAACGGTCAAGAATTCCGATATCGCATCGTCATATAGAGCCATTTCCATATAGGACATACCGAGGTTAAACCTGGTCTCATCATCGTTTGCAATATCCGCCGGGCTATCGTTAACCATTGAGTTAATCAATGTATTCATCTCCATACTAACATTGAGGGTGTCTTCAGTCTTTCCGTTTGAAGGATGTTGCTTCCGGGCAAATTCTAATTCTGCCGTATGATTTTGGGCTGTTTGGTCTAATGCCGGCGGACGGCTCTTGGTGTAATTAACCGGAGTGTCGGTTTTATTGTCCGGCGTTTTATTTTGCATTATTTGGACAGGGTGGCTTTCTGATAGGATTTCTGTCTCAGCTGATTTATTCGTTCCAGAAATTGCAGCGACTTCATTCAGACGGTCTTGCTCCACCGCTGATGTGTCCTCCGGCGGAGATTGATTATGTGGTACTGATGCGCTGATTTCTTCCGGATCGCTCGCACGAATTTCAATATCCTGAAGGTTATTTCTCAGCTTCTCTGTATCTTTAGGTATTAATTTGCTCGCAGGAGCTTCTGTCATAGGTGGAGCCTTCGATTCATCCGGTTTAGGTTTGTCTTTGCTGATTAACACTTCAGCTTCTTTAATCAGTTTTTCGCTCATTTTAATGTTATTCATTGATTTGAATACTTCTGATATACCGATCAGTTCATTCGCAGCGTCTTCCTTTCTGCCGCACTGAATGTAATAATCTTTTAGGATTTGTCGAGTTTCGAGGTCATTTGGGGTTATTTCCTTTATCCTTTGGAGGATCTCAATTTTATCCGGTTGAAGTCTATATGCTCGCTTCATCATTATAGCTGTATTTTCAGGATCATCAAAAGTGTCCAGGTATTCTTCGGAAAGTAGATACGCAGTATCCGCATCGATCCCATCGGAGCTGAATATCCGCCTGTACACCCTAAGGGTGCCTTCCCTGTCTTTGCTTTTTTTATAAATATCGACCAGCATCTTCATGGCTTTCATGTTATTCGGATCGATCTTTAGCAGGTTCTCCAGGATTTTTTGCGCGTCTTCGATGTTTTCGTTTTGCTGCGCTATTTCTGCGAGATACATATATTGTTCGATAGCCAGACTGTGCTGATGGAGGTCTTTATAAAGCTCGATAAGCTTTATTCTGCAATTTTTATTGGACGGATCGAGTTTGATAGCCTTCTCATAGAGATTTAACGCCTTTTCGTCGTTGCCGTCTTCCCGGTATTTTTGAGCCGCGATGCAGAGCTGATTCGAAGCTCCGGAGAAATTGTTGTTTAACTGGCTCACCCTGGCTATATTCTCGTAAGACTCTGGATCATTCGGATCAATTTTAAGAATCTTCTTGTATATTGCAGCGGCATATTCATAATTATGTTCTTTAAGATACAGGTTTGCTGATTGATGGAAATATTTAATCGCCATGAATTTTTTACGCGCCTGTTCGCATGTAGAAGCCATCAAATTCAGGATTTCGATATTTTCCGGCTCTGCTTTAATAAGTTCTTTTAAGAGCTCTATAGATGATTCAAATTTACCCTGAGAATTATATTTGTTGATTTTTTTAATAGTTTTTTCTCTACTGCTGCTCATATCAAACACCTGGGAAGTCGTTGATTTTTTCGATAAAAAGCCCCATACTCGAAAATATTAAGTGAGTGAAGTAATTTTACTTCAATGCATTATTGCCTCCCTAACAATTTACTAATATTTTATAAAAATGTCCACTTTATTTGATTAATTTGACCAAAAATAATGGAATTTTAACGGAAAAAGTGGATTAAATTCATATTTTAGTGGTTGGAGATACTCAATATACAGACTGAGTCGTAATTAATATTCTAATGTCCTATTATTTTTAATTTGTTGGTTGGAATTACGGCATTATTAATATTGTGACACAGCCCGAATATACGGAATTATCGAGTAAGGTGTGCTAAATATTTCCCGTCATCCTGTGTCTGTATAATTTCCGAATGCCACCCGGTTTCCCGTGCATATTTCGATAATCTATCAGGGCTTAGAAATAACCAATCAAAAGATGGGTAAAAGCTGTTTTGATATTCAAATATGTATTTCAATTGCCCCGAGTTCCTAATCCTTTCAAGGTCTCTATTTGGAAAAATCTTGCGGGTTACCGGATTCTCGGAGATATTATAATTTTCCCCTGTGAGGTCGAGTGAATCGCAAATTATCTGCCCATTCACCTTTGTCAGCAGCTTAGCCTGGTTTAAAAAATGTTTTAAGCCCTGTAGGTCACCTACAATACCGATGCCGTTCATCATTAGCAGTAGCGTATCAAAATCGCCTTCTTTCATTTTCCTGTAATCTACGCAGAGAGCGTTTTTAACGCCTCTTTTTTCCATCACTGCTACAGCCTCCGGTGAAATATCGATAGCGGTTACGTCGAAGCCTCTCTCCTGCAGTTCTAATGAATGACATCCGGCACCCGCGCCGATATCCAGGACTTTGCCGCGGCAGAGATCAATTGCCGCTTTTTCGATCTCAGGGAATTCCTGTAGTTTTCTGAAATATAGACCGGCCCGGACCTGATCGAGATCGCCATCGTCACTATGAGCGATGAAAGCGGCGTTTTCTTTGCCTTTGAAATACTCGAGTATTGCCAGCCCCTGCGCCTTCCAGGGTTTATCGCTCATTTCGAGATCCTCATATAAAACCGTACGCCGTCTGTGATGCGGCTGTCTATCTTCCCCTCCTCCTCCAGTATTCTCAACGCTTTCATAATTTCCTGTGGATGGTATTGCAGTGAATTTTCAATATCTTTCGGACTGCAGGGTCTGCGGCTCAGCAGATTTAATATCTCATCGCTTTTTGCCTTTATAGTATGGTGTTCCTTTTCTTTCGGTACGTACATCGATGTGACGTCGGCCCTGGGCGTAAACCGGGTGGCTATCTCTTTCAATTTTGCCGGGTTAAGCGGTTTCGCGTATGATTCGACCGGTGGTCTGGCGACGGTATTTAGCTGCACCCGCTCCGGCCCCAGTTGTTTTACATAATCCACCAGTGCATTTATATTTTCTTCGTTATCATTAATATCCTTGACTAGCATTATCTCCAGCCAGATGCTGCCTTTGAATGTCCTGCTAAAATCGAGAAGACCTCTTTTAATTTCATCAAGTTTTAGGTCCCTGTGCGGTCTGTTGATCTTTTTAAACTGTTTTTCTACAATTGCATCCATTGAAGGAACTAACAGGTCTGCTTTCAAGAGATCATCTCTTACTTCTTTCATCCATAGAAGGGAACCGTTTGTTATTACTGCCACAGGGATATTCGTTATCTTTTTAATGCGTTGAATCATACTGCCGATATCTGCATTCAGGGTGGGTTCGCCGGAGCCGGAAAATGTAATGTAGTCCGGTTTTACAGAATTTTCGGATATCTTTTGTTCTATCTCTTCCACTACGTCATCGACAGGCATAAATGATCTTCGCTCTATTATATGGTGGTCGGTGTGTGACAGCTGGCAGTATATACAGTTATATGTGCAGTATTTCGGTGGGATTATATCTACTCCTAAAGAGAGACCGAGTCGTCTGGAAGGCACCGGACCGTACAGGTATTTATATTCTTTCTTATTCATTTTTTTCCTTTTTTAATAAAATCCTGTGAGCATTAGAGACAAGTTTTTTATCGTAAGTTCATAATCAAATTCTTCTAAGTTTCATTACGATTTTATTTTAACTCTAAGTAATTTTAAGTAAAGAGGGAGAAAAACTGAGATTTTTTCATAAGGGATTATACACCATACAAATACATGCTTAAAAATGGATTTACTTATCAAGTGATTGCTCAAAAGAGGATAGTCTTGCTGATCCTCATCGTCCCCTTGTATATCTAAATAATTTAAACAAACGAAGATGCCGGACATTCGCTTTGCTCATTCCGGTATGACCGCGCCTTTATTTTTCTTATAGAATAATCCTGGGAGAAAAGGAATTAAGTGATTTACCTTTTTATTCGTTGTGGATAGATAAGAATTTTTCCCGTTGATATTTTCGGATCAGTAATTTACTATTGTCATTGGGGTTTTTGCTGAACTTGTCAATTTTATTGCACTAATTTATAATGTGGTTTAACGATGGTATTTATAGATGAGTGAAAGGAAAATACTGGTAATTGATGATGAGCCGGATATACTCGAAATTCTTATTATCGAGTTGAGGAATAGAGGCTATCAAGTTGAAGCGGCGGACGATGCCGGAGCGGCGTTTGAAAAGGCGCATGACTTCCTTCCGGACATTATTATTTCCGATATTGCTATGCCGGAAATGAATGGATTTGAGCTTATCACGGAATTCAGAAAACACAGGAAATTTGAGAATATTCCGTTCATCGTTATTTCCGGATACAGCGATGATCAAAAGAAGATGTCTGCAGAGAAGAGCGGAGCAGATGGATATCTCGAGAAACCGATAAACTTCAATCACCTGGCAGCCAAGATCGAGAACCTTCTCCGGAAGAGAAGGTTCAAATTTGATGATTCCAGGGTTTTGTTTTCCGGTAAAATAAAAGAGATGTCTGTTCTGGAGACGGCGCAGCTATTCAATCAAAATAACAAAACCGGCAGATTGATTATCAATAATACCATGGGTGGTTGGGGCGAGATGATATATGATAGTGGTAATATCGTTTATTGTGCCTTCCCACCTTATTTTTCAATAGTAGCATTTCATCATATGATAAGAATTAATGAGGGTGAATTTACTCTGGTGGAGAATAACGAAAAGCCATTAAAAAATATCTGGATAGACTCGAATAATCTGATTATGCAGGCGGCAACGCATCTGGATGAGTTTGATATAGATGATATTGAGAATCAGCTATTTCTTCCTGTGAAGAATAAGTTCTGGATTCAGGGCAGGAAATATCTTTCCGAGCTAACCGGCGGGTTTAGCAATTTAACGGACGCTGTAATTTTTGAGAAGTCGGGGAGAGTATTGATATCGTTGAGGAGTGATTTCCAGAGGTCGGTAGAGTGCGCCACGTTATATTTAAATCTATGTCGTGTTCACCAGGAGCACGATGCCAGTGCTTTGAACAGCTTTTTCCTCATCAAGACAAATAAGATTTACATAATATACTTTCATCTGTGTGCTAATTTTATAATAAGTGTCGAACTGTATTCCGATGCTCAGATTGGTGTTATACTGAACAAATTAAAAAAAGAGCTTCCAAAGCTCATTCAGCTTCTAAATTAATTAAGGATGGAAGATTTAAGAAAAAAGATACAGGATTATTTTAACAGGGAGGGAAATCTTGTCTTAGCAGGAGTATATACGAATACCGGCGAATTTATATACACAACAAATAATTATGATGTGAGCACTTTAATTAATGAAGGAGCCTTCTCAATACTGAATGACGTTAAGGATTTTATGAGTAATGAAGATAATCTTGATCATATATTCAGGGAAGCCCGAGATCATTTAATTATCATCAAGAAAGTAGATATGAATGCAATCGCTGATACGCCATTTTTATTTCATGTATTATGTGTTAATACCAGAGATAATTATGGTGCATTGCTGCTGAGGTCTAAGAGATTTGAAAAAATACTCCTGAGTTAGTCTATTAACGGAGCATCTCAGTTGATTCTATAATACATAGTAATATAATCGTGAATTCAGGAATACGATAAATATTGGAGGTAATATATGCATAAAGATTTTATATCGATTCACGACTATTCAGTCGGCGAGATCAAGAAGCTTACAGATTTGACGGAGGAAGTAAAAAGGAACAATGCTAAGTACAATACGGCCCTTGAAGGCAAGACGCTCGGCATGATCTTTCAGAAATCTTCAACCAGAACCAGGGTATCTTTTGAGGTTGGAATATATCAGCTCGGCGGAGTGGGGCTTTTCTTAAGTTCCAGCGACATCCAGCTTGGACGCGGTGAAACGATAGCGGATACCGCACGGGTGCTATCTCGCTATCTGGATGGAATGATGGCTCGGGTTTTTGCACATTCGGATATCACAGAACTTGCGGAGAATTCAAGTATACCGGTAATAAACGGGCTTACAGACCTGCTGCATCCGTGCCAGGTGATGGCGGATTTCTTTACGGTTAAGGAAAACTTTGGAGATACTAAAGGTCTGAAAGTGGTTTATATCGGCGACGGCAACAATATGGCGCATTCACTGATGTACGGCGCCGCGAAGTTCGGCAGCGACATCACGATTATCTCGCCGTCCGGATATAAACCGGATGAAGAGGTGGTTAAACAGGCGAAGGAAGATGCAAAAGAGACCGGAGTAGAGATTGTTGTTACGGACGATGTCGATGAAGGTGTGAGCGGAGCGAATGTCGTATATACCGATGTGTGGGCGAGTATGGGACAGGAGAAGGAAGCGGAAGAGCGCCAGAAGAGATTTGCAAAATACCAGGTCAATGAGCAGCTGATGAAGAAAGCGGATAAAGATGCGATTTTTCTGCACTGTCTGCCTGCTAAGCGGGGACTCGAGGTAACCGATGAAGTGCTCGACGCACCGTATTCAAAAGTTATCGATGAAGCGGAGAACAGGCTTCATGCTCAGAAGGCTATAATGCTGAGCCTTATGAACAAAGATTATGCAGTTTAAATTATAACTCGGCGGTTTATTTTTCTAAAGCGGTAATATGCAAAGTTATGTTGCCGTTTTTCTTTTATGTGTTAATATTATATTCTGTACGGGCAATTTAAATTGGTGTAAAGGAATAGAAGATTAGTTTATTCAAGGGGCAAATATCATCTATGGATTCAGTCTATTTTGATAATGATACTAAGCCCATCGAAAACATTAATTGATTAAGAAAGGAGCCCTATGGAAGCCTCATTGGATCCTAAAAAAATCGATGAAAGGATAATCGAATCAGCCGCTAAGATTATTAAGGATGGTGGAATAATTATTTTTCCTACGGACACCTT
>Ga0180433_10010100_pt1 | contig 11430 bp, 10 predicted proteins | sample SS_ome_8_FD_132980 | JGI IMG/M metagenome (GOLD analysis project Ga0180433, IMG submission 132980) | Hypersaline lake sediment archaeal communities from the Salton Sea, California, USA - SS_1_D_1 metaG | ecosystem: Environmental > Aquatic > Non-marine Saline and Alkaline > Hypersaline >... | reverse complement strand
GAGGCCGACTACCTCGACGATCGCGGGATCAGCGTCTCACCTGACCGGCCCACCAGCCGGATCGTGCAGGGCATCGAGCTCGACCAGCTCGACACGCTGCGCGCGTACTGGCTGCTGAGCCATCATCCCGGCGACTACATCGACCCCGCGGCTGGCCGCTTCGACGTGCAGCCCAGCCGGATCAGCGCGCGAGACGTGGCGCACCTCTACCGCCCGCTGCGCCCGGGCCAGCTCTGCGGCGTGCCGGTGCTCTCGCCGGTGCTTCAAGACCTCCGGCAGCTCGACGACTACATGCTCGCCGAGCGCGAGCGAAAGCGGCTCGAGGCCTGCGTCATGGCTTGGGTCACCAAGCAGGGCGCGGCGAGCCCCGCCGACGATCTGCCCGTCGAGGCGTTCGATCCTGAGTCAGAGCTGCAGCCCGTCACCGACGGCGACGGCTATATGCTCGAGCGCCTCGAGCCCGGCACCGTCGCCTATCTCAACGACGGCCAAGAGGTGAAGTTCAATCAACCCACCAGCACCCCGATGCTCGGCGAATACATCGCCAGCGCGCTGCGTGAGGTCGCGAGCGGCACCGGTCTGACCTATGAGCAGATCAGCGGCGATCTCAGCCGGGTGAACTACAGCAGCTACCGCGCCGGCCAGCTCGAGTTTCGGGCGCACGCGCGCCGAATCGCCATCGGCACCATCGTGCCCCGGCTGTGCATGCCGCTGTGGCGTTGGTTCGTCGAGTCCGCGGTGTTTATGGGCCAGCTGCCGCCGTCGGCCGCCACCTGGCGCGTGCGCTGGACCGCGCCGACGTTTGAGCCGATCGACCTACGGAAAGAGATCCAAGGGTACGCCGAAGCGACGCGCGCCGGCTTTATGTCTTGGGGTGCCGTTGCCGAGCTGTTCACCGGGATGCCGGCCGATCTGGCTGCTGACCGCGTCGCTGAGTCGCTCGAGGTGCTCGAATCGAAGGGCCTTGAGGGCCTTACCACCTACACCGGCGGCGATGACGGTGCTGCGTCGCAGGACGCGCCCGCACCAGTTGACGACGACGAGAGCGACGACGAGAGCGACGACGAGAGCAACGACGATGAGACTTGACGCGCCCCGCGCCCTGCGTGCATACGCAGAGGGCATGAGCCAGCCGCAGACCACGCCAGACGCCAGCACACGCGACGAGCGCGATCCGCACGTCCAGCTGCGCATGGCGCCCGGCAGCTGGAACGAAGACACCCGCGAGCTCGACGTTGTGCTCGCCACCGGCGAGGCCGAGGTGCGGCGCTATGACCTGCGCACCGGCGAAGACTACGTCGAGCGGCTCGACGTTGCTGGCATTGACCTCGATAGCCCGCGCCTCAACGGCATGTCTGTGTTCGTCGATCACCTGTGGTCTGCCGACAGCGCGATCGGCAACATCGTCCCCGGCAGCCTGCGCGTCGAGGGCGACGAGCTGCGCGGCCGCATCCGGCTGACCGACGATCCCGACCAGCGCATCAGCAGCCTGGTGCGTCGCGTGATCGACGGCACCCTGCGCAACGTGTCCGTCGGATACCGCGTGCACGGCTACGAATCCGAAGAGCGCGGCGACGGCGCCGAGCTCCGCACCATCACCAGCTGGGAGCTGCTCGAGCTCTCTGTCGTTGGAGTCCCCGCAGATCCCCGGGCGCAGACGCGCGCCCATCGCAGTGAGGCACCGCCCATGACCACCCCGACCAACAACGCGCCCGCCCCGACCAAGGCCGCGGCCGATCCTGTCGTCGACGTCGAGGCCATCGCCGCCGAGGCCCGCAAGGCCGAGCGCGAGCGCGTCAGCGCGGTGCTCACCATGGCCGACAGCGTCGGCCTTGACGACACCGAGGCCCGCGCCATCGCCGCCGACACTGAGACGCTCGATCAAGCCCGCGCCGAGATCCTCGAGCGCATCGCCGCCCGCGAGGCCACGCAGCCCACCGCGCCGGAGGTCCGCACGATCCGCGACGAGGCCGAGACGCAGCTGCGCGAGGCGTGCACCGCGATCGGCGCCGCCCTCGGCGCCGAGTCGAGCCCGGTGGACGTCTACCGCGGCCGGCGCTTTGACCTGCTCGGCAGCCTGTCCCTGGCGGCCCGCGCCCTCGGCTGCGAGCTTCCCGATGACTTCGAGCGGCGCAGCCGCATCGACCAGCTGCGCGCCCTGACCCGCAGCCGTGCCACCCGCGGCATGCGCGTGCCCGGCCACGCCTTCCGCACCACCGGCGGCAAATGGGCGGCCTATGAGGACGGCCCGCGCGGCCTGCGTCGCGTCGAGTGCGCGACCGAGGCCGAGGCGCTCAAGCGCGCGGCCCCGCACGTCATCAGCGACTTTCCCGACCTGCTCAGCAGCAATGTCACGCGCCAGCTGCTGAGCAGCTATGAGCTCGCGCCGGTCAGCTTCCCGCGCTTCACGCGCCAGAGCACGACCCGCAACTTCCGCAGCGAGGACCGGATCCGCGTCAGCGACGGACCCGCGCTCGCGCTCAAGAAAGAAGGCGCCGAGATCACGTTCGGCACCCTCTCGACCGAGAAAGAGAGCGTGCAGGCGTACCGGTACAGCAAGGGTCTGGATCTGAGCCTCGAGGCCATCGTCAACGATGACCTGCAGGCCTTCCAGCGCGTGCTGAGCCGCTGGGGTGCCATCGCGCGCCAGGGCGAGCAGTCCGCGGTCATCGCCGTGCTCACCGCCAACGGCAACATGAGCGACGGCAACCCGCTGTTCGACGCGGCGCACGCCAACATCGCCAGCGGCGGCGGCGTCGGCGGCGCGCCGTCTATCGACACGGTCATGGAAACGCGCGCGCTGCTGCGCAAGCAGACCGGCCTCGACGGCAGCAAGCTGGATCTGCGGCCGCGCTTCGTCATGGTCCCCGTCGCGCTGTACCGCGAAGCCATCCAGGTGCTCGGCGGCGCCTACGCCCCCACCCAGGCCAGCAACGTGCTGCCCAACGAGGTGCGCCAGCTCGAGGTGCTTGAAGAGTCGCGGCTCGACGACGACAGCACCGCGCAGTGGTACATGCTCGCCGACCCCATGGACATCGATACGCTCGAGTTCGTGCGCGTCGAGGGCATGCCCGCGCCGACGGTCGACAGCGACTTCGAGTTCAAGCGCGATGCCTACTGCTACAAGATCACCGACACCTACGGTGTCAGCGCGATCGACTGGCGCGGCCTGGTCCGCAACAACGGCAGCTAAGCCGCAGCGAGCCACACCCTGACCGGGGCAACAGCCGCCCCACCGCAGACCGGAGAGCAGACCTATGCAGAACTTCACGCAGGACGGCAAGACGATGCCGTTCACCGCTGGCGCAGCCATCAGCGCCGGCGACGTCGTCGCCGTCGAGCGCGTTGTCGGCGTCAGCATCACCGACGTGGCGAATGGCGAAGAGGGCACGCTCGAGCTCGAGGGTGTCTTCACGCTGCCGAAGACGGCCGGCCAGACCTGGTCGCAGGGCGATGCGCTCTACTGGAACCCGGGCAGCTCGGCGTTCACTAACGTGGCGTCTGACAACCTGCTCTTTGCTGGGTTCGCGTTCGCCAGCGCCACCAGCGGCGCGACGACGGGCAGCGTCAAGCTCAGCGGCGGGAACAACCTGTACGGCAACCCCGGCGAGGACAGCGCCGCGATGATCAGCGGCAAGCTGACAGTCGCCGGCGGCGGCACCACGGGCACCGCGAGCCTCAGCGCCGCGTACAACGGCGCGCCGGTTATGGCCACCGTCGAGGTGGCCGGCTCGACGCCGGCCTATGTCGTCAGCGCCATTGTCGCGGCCGGCACGCTCACCGTGACGATGAGCGCCGATCCGGTCACCGACGCCACCGTCGCCTACTTCATCGACGGCCGCGCGTAAGCCGTTCGCACCTGATACCACGCACTAGGGGGCGCCCGTGGGCAGCATCTTCTCGGATTCGTACCGGGGGCTGGCCACGGGCGCCGTGCGTCGCGTGCACGACGAGGCGATCACCTGGACGCCAGCAGCGACCGGCACCCCTGAGAGCGTGCGCGCAATCTTCCACGCGCACCATGAGCTGCTCACCGTCGACGAGTCTGGCCTCGAGGTCAGCACCCTGCATCCCATGCTCGACGTCACGATCAGCGCGCTGAGCGCAGCGCCTGCGCGTGATGACCGCTGGACCGTCGACGAGACGGGCACCAGCTACGTCGTGATCGACATTCGGCCAGACGGATTTGGCAACGCCAAGCTGATCGGCCGGAAGGTGGCCTAATGCCCACCCCGATCCGCACGCAGATTTGGCAGGCCGCCAAAGCGTCGCTCGTCGGCGTCACCGACGCAGTCGCGATCCACCTTTATCGCAGCACGCGCCTGCAACCTTCCGAATGGGATCAAGGCGCGCACCTCTTTGTGCGCCTCGAGCAGCAGCGCAGCGAGCGCCTCGGCCTAAACGCGCGCCCCCTGCTGCGCAGCCGCGCCCGGCTCGTCGTCGAGTATGCCAAGGCGCTGCCGGGCCCCGCCCCGGGCACCAGCCTCGACGAGGCCGACGAGGCGATCGCCGCTGTGGTCGACCAAGCCGCCGATGACATTCGCAACGCCATTTTCGCCGGTGGCGTTCCCGACCTCGAGATCGAAACGCTCGACGCCGCGAGCATCAGCGCCGACGTGCAGCCAGACGCCGAAAGCGAGCGCACCGTCGCCTATGCCCGGGCCACCTTCGAGCTAGCTTGGATCGACGAGCCAGCCGACCCAGCCGGTTTGTCAGCGTTCGAGGGTGTGGACAGTGCGACCGGCCCCGGCGATGATGCCGGCGAGCTGATACCGCCCACCACCGAGGTTCGAGAAGATGTCCCAGCCTGATCGCCGCTACGTCAAGCCGCACCCGAGCACGCGCCGCCTTGAGCTGCCGCACGGCGGCGGCGCGACGCTGCCGCCACATGGCGCCTGGATCGAATGGGGGCCTGCCTGGGCGACCTATATGGCCGTGGGATTCATTACGATTGCCGAGGAGCCGGCACCGGCTGACGTCGACGACAACGACGCCGACGCCGACAACGACGACGCCGAGCTCGACAGCGTGTTCGGCATCGAGCGCAACGACGCCGACGACGCCGGCGACGACAGCGTCGAAGACGACACCCGCGCCAAGGTGCGCGCCCTCGTCGAGGATCTCGAGCGCCGGATCCCCCTCGAGGCCACGGGCTATCTCAAGGCCCGCAAGCTCGCCGACAAGATCGGCCAAGAACACGCCGACGCCGTCGAGCACTGCAATGAGCAGGCCGAGGCCGGCAACGTCGAGGGTGACCAGCTGCTCGAGCGCGCCGCCGAGCTCAGCGAGATCCTCGCCAAGAAATGCGCCAAGCCGGCCCGCAGTCGGCGCCGCAGGAGCGAAGACCGATGACGATCACCTTTGGCCAGATCCCCGCAAACCTGCAGGTGCCCGGCACCTACGCCGAGATCGAAGCTGCGGCGACCGCCGCCGTGCAGCCGCGCCGGTTTATCGCGCTCGGCCCGAAGCTCAGCGGGGGCACCGCCCCCGACAACGAGCTGCAGCTTCTCACCAGCGCCGCGCAGGCTGACACCCTGTTTGGCATCGGCAGCTACCTTGCGCGCATGGCGCGCCGGTTCTTCGCAGCCAACCCCGGCCAGCCGCTGCGCGCCGTGGGCATCCCCGACGACGGCGGCGCGACCGACGCCACGGGCACCATCGTGGTGACCGCCGCGGCCACGGCAGCCGGCACCCTCAGCCTCTACATCGGCGGCCAGCTCGTTGAAGTGGCGATGACGGGCAGCCAGAACATCGCGCAGACCGCCGACGCGATCGCCGCGGCCATCCCCGCGAGCTCGCAGCTGCCGGTGACCGCAAGCTCCGACAGTGTCGACACCGTCACCCTCACCGCCAAGCACGGCGGCACGCTGGGTAACGGGATCGACGTGCGCCTCAACGCGCTGGGCCAGCCCGGCGGCGAGGTCACCCCCACCGGTTTCACGGCGACCATCACCGAGCCCAGCGGCGGCGCGACCGATCCGGCGCTCACCACCGCGCTGGCTGCGATCGCTGAGGAGCCCTATGCCACGCTGATCAGCGCTTGGAGCACCTCGGCCGCGCTGGCCGCCATCGATACGCACATCGTCGCGCGCTGGGGCTACAGCGTCGGCCTGTATGGAGCAGTGATCGCGGCGGCCGACGACAGCGTCGCCAACCTAGTCAGCGCCGCGAGCGCTTCGGCGACGACCTACGGCGCGCTCTGTGGCATCGAGGATAGCCCGACCCCGACTTGGGAGCTGGCTGCGCTCGTCGCCGCTACGGCCGGCCAGCGCCTGCACGACGACCCCGCCGCGAATGTCGCCGGCGTCGAGCTCCCCGGCACGGTGCCCCCTGACGCAGGCGATCGGTTTGCGTTCTCCGACGTGCAGACCCTGATTACCAGCGGCGTCAGCCCGCTGGCAGTCAACAGCGCCGGCAACGTCTACCTGGCCAAGGCTGTGACGATCGGCACCTCGAGCACCTCGGCCTGGTTCCCGCTGCCGACGCCCTACTCGGTCGCTTACGCCGCCGAATACATTCTCACCGGGCTGGCGGCGAAGTTCGCCGGCTACAAGCTCGCCAACGACGGCACGACGATCCCGCCGGGCAGCAAGATCGCGACCCCGGCGATCGTCCGCGCTGAGGCTCTGGCGCTCTATCGCGACCTGACCCCGGAGGGCAGCGGCCCCGTCGCCATCCTCGAAAACTTCGACTACGCGATCGCCAACACCGTCGCCACGCGCAACGTCACCAACCCGCAGCGCGTCGACCTGCTGCAGCCGCTCGATCTGATCAACCAGCTTGAGATCATCGCCACGCTGCTGCAGTTCGGCCTGCAGCTCTGAGCTGCGCCCACCCGGAGGATCTGACCCATGGCCAAAATCGGAGGCACCGCCTACCTGACGCAGGACGGCGCGCAGCTGCCGCTCGGCTCCGCGCTGAGCTTCTCTCCCGGGCGCGTCGAGCGCGAGCGCAAGATCGGCTTGAGCGGCTCCGGCGGCGACGTCGAAACGCCGCGGCCCGCTACGCTCTCATGCTCGCTGCTTTACCGCGGCAGCCTTGACCTCGAGGCCCTGCTCGAGAGCAGCAACAGCACGCTAACCGTCGAGCTCAACAACGGCTGCGTCTGGCTGCTGCAGGGCGCGAGCATCACCAACGGCGCCGACATCGACGCCGCGGCCGGCGAGATCACCCTCGAGTTTGCGGCCGACGTCGCGCGCCAGATCACGCAGGGCAGCTAGCCCAACACCGCGCCCCCACCAGCGCACCACTAGGAGCTCCCACCATGACCAGCACGATCAAGGGCCTTGCGCCCAACCTCCCCGAGGTGATCACCGTCGAGCTTGCGCGACCCCTCGCAGGCATCGCGTCCGTCGTCGCCGACAACCCGCAGGCGCTGCTCGAGCGCATCGACCTGCGCGAGCCGACCGTCGGCGACGTGATCGACGTCGAGGCCTCGCACCCCACCGGGGGCACCGCGTCGACGCTCGCGCTGATCTGCCGCCTCGCGTCGCCGGGCCTGACCGCCAGCGAGGCGCGCCGCCTCACCGTGCGCGACCTCAAGCGGATCAGCGAGGCCCTCGGCCCTTTCTTGCCAGCTGGCGAGACGGACGAGCAGAGCTTGCAGGACTAGCGGTCACCCTGCATTGGCCGCCGTCTGAGATCCGGGCGCTGACGCTCTCGCAGCTGCTCTGGTGGGTTGCGCAGGTGCACGCCTTTCGGGAGCATCTTGAACGCGAGCGCGAGAAAGCCGCGCAAGGATCCTGAATGGCCGCGCCCCTCAAGTTCAGCGTGCTGATCAAGGGCATCGACGCGCTCAGCGCGCCGATGCGCCGCGCGTCCAACAGCCTCGATCGCGACATGCGCCGCAGCCTGACCCGCACCGCCACGGCGGCCAAGCGGTTCAACGACGGGATCTTCAACGCTGGGATCAAGCTTGCTGCGTTCGGCGCGACCAGCGCAGCCGTCGCCGCCGGAGGCCTCGCGCGCCTGACCCTGGCGACCGCAGAGCAGGGCGACGAGCTCGCCAAGTTTTCTCGGCAGGTCGGCGTTAGCGCCGAGGCGCTGCAGGAGTTGCAGTTTGCCAGCGACCGCAGCGGCCTCGGCATCGACAAGTTCAATCTTGGGATCAAGACGTTCAGCCGCAACCTTGGCCAAGCCAAAGCCGGGTTTGGCCCGCTCACCGAAGGGCTCAAGCGCATCAGCCCGGCTCTGCTCGAGCAGCTCAAGAGCACCAAGAGCACCGAGCAGGCGTTTGAGCTCTACATCGCCGCCATCAACAAGGTGCCTGACGCCAGCCGCAAGGCCGCGCTCGCAGCGGTCGCCTTTGGCGAAAGAGGCGCAGCCATCACCCGCCTCGCCGAGGGTGGCGTTGCCGGCCTGCGCGCGTTGCGCCAGGAAGCCCGCGACCTCGGCGGCATCATCAGCACCGCAGACGCCAACGCCAGCGAGGCCCTCGTCGACAGCCTCACCAACGCCAAGCGCGCGATCGCCGGCGTCGGCGTCGAGCTGGCCGTTAGCCTCGGCCCTCCGCTCAAAGAGGCGCTCGACGGGATCACGTCATGGGTCAAAGCAAACAAGGCGCTGATCAAACAGCGCCTCGGCGACATCGTCGGCCGCATCGCCGACGCGCTGCGCTCTGTCGACTGGCGCGCCGTCGCCAGCGACGTCGGCCGCTTTGCTCGCTCCGCTGCTGATCTGTTCGAGCAGCTCGGTGGCGTCAAGACGATTCTGACCGTGTTCGCCGTCTCTGTGGTCGGCAAGGTGATCGCCGGTATCGCCACTTTGGTGAGCGCGATCAGCACCCTTGCCGGAGCCTGGACAGCGGCAAGCACCGCCGTGGCTGCGGCCACCGGCGTCGCGCTCGGCCCGATCGTGCTCGCAATCGCCACCCTCGCCGCGGTGGGCGCCGCCATCTACACCGTCGCGCAGGAATGGGATTTCCTCGCCACCGTCACCAAGCAGGCATGGCGCGCGCTGCAGCGGGCGACCGCTGACGCGCTCGGCTACATGCGCGGCAAGCTCGAGCAGCTCGGCGGTTTGGTGCTCGGCATCGGCGGGCGCATCACCGGCGCGCTGAGCTCTTTGTGGTCTGGGTTCACGTCGGCAGCCAACCGTGCGATCGACGCGGTCACCGGCCGGCTGCGCGCCGTGCTCGACACGCTGCGCCGCGCAGGCCAGGCGATCGGGCTGCTCGACGAGGACAGCGCACCGGGCCCCGGCGCGTCGTCACCGGGCGCCGCGCCCGTCACCGCCCAGCTCGCCGCGCAGCAGTCGGTCAACGTGGGCGGCCGCGTCGACGTGCGCTTTCGCGGTGCGCCATCCGGCACCAGCGTGGCCAGCCAGGGCAGCGGCGGCCTCGAGCTCACCACCGATCTGGGCGTGCGCCCCATGCTGGCAGGTGGCCTGTGAGCTGGCGCAACACGCTGCTGCCGGCCAGCTTTCGCGGCGTAGCGCTCGAGGTCGAAGAGGTCGGCGCCGCCGGTGGCCGCCGGGGCACCGACTACGTCTACCCCGGCGCCGACGGTGTCTATGCGAGCGACGCCGGCGCTGCCGCCGAGCAGGTGCGCCTCAGCGCTTATTTGATCGGTGCGGACTACCCCGCGCGACGCGAGCAGCTCGTCGAAGCGCTCAACAAAGAAGGTCCGGGCGTCTTGGTGCACCCCTACCGCGGCGCAATGCTGGTGCAGGTGCGCAGCTGGGATCTTGTCGAGCGCACCGCTGAGGGCGGCCTTGCGCAGTTCCGGCTGACGTTTACGCGCACCGGCCTGCCGTCGGCCCCGTCGCTCACCCTCGACAGCGTCGACACGCTGGGCGCCGCGGCTTCCGCGGTCGACAGCGACGCCGCCGAGGCTTACGCGCTCGCGCTCACCAATCACGCCACGCTGCCGGTGGCACTTGCCTCGCAGGTCACATCGCAGGCCATCGAGCAGGTCGCGCGCGTGCAGGGCGCATTTGAGGCGCTGGGCCCGTCGCAGTTCCGCGACGCGGTACAGGCCAAACAACTGCTGCAGGCTCTCTTCGCGCTCAGCGCCACCGCGATCAGCGCGCCCCTCGACTTCGCCGCGGCCCTCGCCGCGGCCCTGGCTGAGATTTCACCGAGCAAGGCTCTGACCTTTGCGGCCAGCAACCAGACGCGGCCGACGCTCCCGTTCGTGGCCACCACGCCGCAAGAGCAGCTTACCAACGAGCAGCTCGCCGCCGTTGCCGCGGTCACCCAACGGGCCACGCTGACCGGGATCGCGCGCAGCCTCGCGCTGACCGATCTGGTCAGCCGCGACGAAGCCGACGATCTGCGCGACCGGTTCGCCGCACTTGTCGCCGCTGAGATCGCGCTCAGCACCGACGACGTCGTCGCCTCTCTGCAGCAGCTGCTGCAGGTTGTTGTCAGCGACCTGCGCGAGCGCGGCGCGCGCCTCGCGCGGCTCGTCGACTACACCGCACCGCCGGCGACGATCCCGGCGCTGGTGCTCGCGTGGGATCTGTACGCCGACCCAAGCCGTGAGGCGCAGATCCGCGACATCAACAGCACGCCAGACGCGCTGCAGATCACCGGCACGATCCGCGTGCTCGAGGCGTGACAATGGAACGGGTCACCCTCTCAGTCGACGGCCGCACCTGGGGCGGGTGGCTGCAAGCGCGGATCACCCGCTCGCTCGACGCAGCGGCGGCCGGTTTCGGTGTAAGCCTGACCGCGCGCGAGCCGGGCACCGTGCTGACCGCGCCGGTGCGGCCCGGCTCAGCCGTGACGATCCGCGTCGGCGGCGATCTGCTGATCACCGGCTACGCCGACAAAATCACACCGACGCTCGACACCAACGGCCTCACCCTGGCCGTCGAGGGTCGCAGCAAAACCGGCGATCTTGTCGACTGCACACCGCAGCCGCAGGCGTGGCAATCCGTTGCGCCCCTCGAGCTCGCGCGGCAGCTCGCCGCCCCCTACGGTGTCGACGTCGTCGCTGCGTCTGGCGTCGATCTTGGCGGCCCGCTGCGGCACAAGGTGCAGACCGGCGAAACGGCGCTCGCCTGCCTCGAGCGGGCGCTGCGGCAGCGCGGCGTGCTGATCACCGACGACGAGCGGGGGCGGCTGGTGCTCACCTCTCCGGCCTACACCGACCGCGCCGGCACTGCCCTCGTCGAAGGCGCAAACATTCTCAGCGGCAGCGCCACGCATGACGCCAGCGCATGTTTCGCGGTCTACGCCTGCCGCGGCCAGACCGTGCCCGCGTCCGACGCTGACGTCGGCGCTGCCGCGTTCGGCACCCTCGAGCTCGCCACCGATCCCGACATTCGATCCGCGCGCCGCCTCGAGCTGCCGGCCGAGCAGGCGATCAACCGCAGCGGCGCGCTCACCCGCGCGCGCTGGGAGGCCTCAACCCGGCTGGGCAAGTCCGTGCAGGCTTCTGTCGTCGTCGTCGGCCTGCGCGAGACAGCGGCAAGCACCGCGCCGCT